>UOGH01000056.1_pt1 | contig 10436 bp, 8 predicted proteins | sample 1989771 | NCBI WGS metagenome assembly UOGH01 (sample SAMEA4712198, study PRJEB27164) | hydrothermal vent metagenome | biome: marine basaltic hydrothermal vent biome; feature: marine hydrothermal vent; material: mineral | place: Pacific Ocean | collected 2011-06-14/2011-07-23 | depth 1691 m | reverse complement strand
GAGGTATATGCAAAACTTGAAGGCTTTAATCCGGGTGGATCGGTAAAGGACAGGATTGCATTGAATATGATCGAAGAGGCAGAGAAGGAAGGAAGATTAAAGAAAGGCGGAACCATTATAGAGCCTACGAGTGGAAATACCGGGATTGGTCTTGCAGTGGTGGCGGCAGTTAAAGGGTACAGGCTCATCCTCACCATGTCTGAAGACATGACCCTTGAGAGGAGGCAACTCCTTCAGGCTTTTGGAGCAGAACTGATACTGACCGAAGGCTCAAGGGGGATGATGGGGGCTGTGGAAAAGGCTGAGGAGTTATACCTCAAAAACAGAGATCGCTATTTTATGCCTCAGCAGTTTGAAAACCCGGCAAATCCCGATGCCCACAGAAAGACTACAGCCCCTGAGATAATCAGGGACCTTGGCAGCGTACCGGATGCCTTTGTTGCAGGTATCGGCACAGGGGGAACCATAACAGGAGTCGGGGAGGTGCTCAAGGAACAACGCAGCGACTGCCATATCACGGCGGTTGAACCAGCAGCATCAGCAGTCCTTTCAGGAGGGGAACCAGGCCCCCACAAGATCGATGGAATAGGTGCCGGCTTCTTCTCCGGTGTGCTCAACCCAAAGATATACGATGAGGTTATCCCTGTAACTGATGATGACGCCTACGAGCTCTCCAGACAATTGGCACTAAAGGAAGGCCTGCTCGTCGGGGTCTCTTCCGGTGCAGCCATGTGGGCAGCCCTTCAGGTTGCCGCAAGGCTTGGCAGCGGGAAAAAGATAGTCGTAATCCTGCCGGACAGGGGTGAGAGATACCTCAGCACGGGTTTGTTTTCCTGAAGAAGGGAGACTATCGCCTGACCCTGAGCACACCCTCGGTTGATGCTATCTTCTGGGTAAGTTTTAAGAGCTGGGACTTATCCTTTGCCTGTATAAAGAACGTGAAGCGGGCCCTGCCGTCCTGCGTTGAGGTTGCCTCGAGATGGGTGATATTGACATTCAGGGAAGAGAAAAGGGCACTGAGATTCGCAAGCATTCCCGGCCGATCCATTGTCTCCACATTAAGCTTTGTCAGCGAGGTGCTGTCCCCGGTGGAAGTCCAGTCCACCTTGACAAGTCTTGCATCATCTACAGCTAAACGATCGAGATTTGCGCAATCCTGACGGTGTATTGTCACTCCCTTGCCACGCGTTACAAACCCGACTAACTGGTCACCTGGCACAGGATAACAGCAATGTGCCGTATGATAGAGGATATTATCCACCCCTTTTATGGTAATCCCTCCCATCTCTTTGGTCTTCTTGAGAGGTCTTTTCAGTAACAGCTCCTCTGCTGTTGTTTCTTCCTTCTTTTCAGGTTGCAACCTGTTGGCCACCTGCTGTGCAGAGACCTTGCCATATCCGATAGATACAATAAGGTCTTCCTTGTTCCTCATACTGAAAGACCCGGCTACTTCATCCATTTCATGTGACTTGATGATGGACGGACTAAGCCCTCTCTTTCTGAAGGTTGTCTCCAGGATTTTATTGCCAAGCTCCAGGCTCTGCTTTCTCTCTTCAGCCTTTATCCATTGCTTTATCCTGCTTTTGGCCCTCTGGGTCACCACAAATTTCAGCCAGTCCCTGCTCGGACCATGAGAGGGGGATGTAATTATTTCAACCGTATCACCACTCTGCAACTGATATCTCAAAGGCACTATCCTTCCGTTAATCTTTGCCCCCACACACTTATGACCAACCTCCGTGTGGATGCCATAGGCAAAATCCACAGGGGTCGATCCCGCAGGAAGCTCCTTTATCTCTCCTCCAGGGGTAAATACATAGACTACCTCGGGCACAACCTCGCCCTTGACAACATCGAGGAATTCCTTTGCATCGTGCAGGTCTTTTTGGGACTGGATCAACTCCCTCAGCCACTTGATGTATTTTGCATCCTTCTGCAATACCCTCCCCTCTTCCTTGTACATCCAGTGGGCTGCTATACCCTCTTCAGCTATCCTGTGCATCTCCCGGGTCCTGATCTGAAACTCGACCCTCTCGCCTTTGGGTCCGATTACCGAGGTATGCAGGGACTGGTACATATTGGACTTTGGAAGTGCTATATAATCCTTAAACCTCCCGGGAATAGGGGTCCAGAGCGAGTGGATTATACCCAGGATCTCGTAGCAATGGTTTTTGGTATCTGTAATTATCCTTAACCCCAGCACATCATATAATTGCTCAAAGGGGATTCTCTGTATCTGCATCTTTCTGTAGATACCATAGAGGTGTTTGACCCTGCCGGTCACTTCAGCAGGAATACTATACTCTTTCAACTTCTCCTCTATCTGTTTTGCAACTTTATTAATATAGCCCTCCTGTGCCTCCCGTCTCTTTGCCACTTTTTTAAGGAGATCCCTGTATATGGCCGGCATCAGGTATTTAAAGCTCATGTCCTCAAATTCTATCCTCATCCAGCCGATACCGAGCCTGTTGGCAAGGGGTGCATAAATATCAATAGTCTCCTGTGCGATTCTTTTCTGTCTGCCGGCAGGAAGGTGCTGGAGGGTCTTGATATTATGTAACCTGTCGGCAAACTTTATAAGGATCACCCTTATATCCTCTGCCATGGCAAGAAACATCCTCCTGAAGTTCTCTGCCTGTGCATCCTCCCTCGTCTGAAACTGTATCTTGGCAAGCTTTGTCAAAGAGCCTACCAGGAAGGCGACCTCTTCACCAAATATTTCCTTGATGTCATGCAGGTTTGTTTCCGTATCCTCTACCGTATCATGAAGAAGACCTGCAATGATTGTCATTATATCCAGATGCATGTCTGCAAGCATTAATGCAACCGAAAGGGGGTGCCCTATGTAGGGACTGCCCTCTTTTCTCGTTTGGCTGCAGTGTGCCTCATGTGAAAAATAATAGGCCTTTCTAAGCAGGGCAATATCCGCATCAGGGGAATAAGAGAGAATCTTTTCCGTCAGTTCATTCAGGGTTATCAGTTTGTGCCTAATTGTGCCCATACTTAATAATATAATCTTTTCACAAACTTTGTCCAAGGCGATGCAGAAGAGGCAAAGGTAGCGTCCTGAACAGCATCTCCGTCTTTTAACTTCTTTACGAAAGAATCATGATTTTTTGTATAATAGAGATACTTTTTAAAAGGGGTGTGCGTAATGGACTGTATCAAGACAGCTAATTTAAAGAAATGCAATTGCTCATATGGATCATGCTCAAGAAAGGGAAAGTGCTGTGAATGCCTCCTTTACCACAGAAGGAATGGGGAATTACCTGCCTGTTTCTTCCATGAGTCCTATGAGAGGAGTTATGACCGTTCTGTGGAAAACTTTATAACCATGGTTCAGACAGTGGGGATGAGAACAGGTTAAATCATTCGATCTTCAAATCATTGGACTCCGGTCACTGAAACTGGATAATGATAAACAGGTAATCTGCCGGAGTGGTGGAATGGCAGACGCGGTGGACTCAAAATCCACTGGGCTTCGGCCCGTGCGGGTTCGAATCCCGCCTCCGGCACCATTTTCAGTATAATCAGGGAGTTATGGATTTGTCTTTCTATATATTAAGGAGGGGATTATGAGACAACAGGTAATCAGAACTACTGCTATAGTGATATTTTTTCTGTTAACTCTCTCTGCTAAGGGATTTGCAAACCCATGGGCCATAGACGAGATGATCGGCAGAGAAGCATCTCCCTTCACCCTCAAAGACCTGAAAGGACAAGAGGTAAGCCTTATGGATTTCCGCGGCAAGGTGATACTTCTGAACTTCTGGGCCACCTGGTGTCCTCCCTGCATTTCAGAAATCCCAAAGTTAAACAACCTCAGGAAGACATATGCTGAAAAGAACTTTGAGATTGTAGCCGTATCAACCGACAGGTCATTATCAACTGTAAAAAAGTTTATCAAAAAGCATCCTGTCTCGTTTGTTGTACTTCATGATTCAAGCATTAAGGTTTCCCGTAAATACAATGTCTTTTCAATTCCCACAACATTTCTGATTGACAAAAAAGGCAAGATAGTGGAGAAATTCCTTGGTGAATACGACTGGAATTCCCCTGAGATCAGAAAAAAAATTGATGAGCTTTTATAATATGGTAAAGCATGGAACAACAAAATAACAGTGCAACAGAGCAGTAGAGCAAAAGAAAAAACAGAAAACAAATACATGCGTTATCTGATAATAGAAGGGGCCCGGCAGAATAATCTCAGGAATATTTCCCTCCGTCTCCCTCATAACAGCATCATAGCAGTAACAGGCCTTTCAGGTTCGGGAAAGTCCTCGCTCGCATTTGATACCATCTTTGCCGAGGGGCAGTGGAGGTTTATCGAGTCACTCTCCACCTATGCAAGGCTCTTCCTTGAAAAGCTTGACCGACCGGACGTTGATTCCATCCGGAATATAAGGCCTGCAATCGCCCTTGAGCAGAAAAACCCTGTTAAGGGGGCCCGCTCAACTGTGGGAACCCTTACCGAGATTTACGACCTCTTCCGTCTTCTCTATGCAAGGATAGCAAGACCCTATTGTCCAAAGTGCGGTAAGGAGATAAGGCGGTGGAGCGTTGATGAGATCATCACGGAACTCCTGGGACATTACAACAATGAAAGGGTAATGATAACATTTGAGACATCTGCCTCTCCTGAGGAACTATTGAAAAAAGGTTTTTCACGCATATGGAACGGCCATGAGATAGTAGACTTGGGAGTGCAGGGTTCCGGTTCCGACGTTCAAAATCCCCTAATCCACGACCCGCAAACTGTAACCAGCAAACTGGTAGTGGTTGTTGACAGGGTAGTAATCAAGGACAGCCCGAGATTAACAGACTCTCTTGAGCTTGCTTACAGGGAGGGTTGCGGCAGGGTTACACTCTACCTCTTCAGGCAGGGCAATGGTGCTCTTAACATCATGCCCCTGAGGTTTTCTGCAGAAACCGTCTGTGACTCCTGTGGTACAAAAGTGCCGGAGCCAACACCGCTGTTATTTTCATTCAACCACCCGGTGGGTGCCTGTCCGGAATGCAAGGGATTCGGCAATATTCTGAAATACGATGAGGCCCTTATAGTTCCTGACCCATCGCTGTCAATTACAGAGGGGGCAATAGAGCCGTGGGAAAAACCCGCTGCCGGGTGGTGGAAGGAGCAGATACTCAGAGGTGCAAAAAAGGAAGGCATTGACCTTCACAAACCATTTTCAGACCTTACAGTTGAAGAAAAGGAAAAAATATTCAGGGGCAGCAGACATTTTTACGGGATAGACGACTTCTTTGAAGACCTTGAAACCAAACGCTATAAACTCCACGTCAGGGTTTTTCTGAGCCGTTACCGCTCACCGGAGACCTGTCCTTCCTGCAAGGGCAAACGCCTCAGAAAGGACTCACTTGTCTACAGGATTGCAGGACAGGATATTGCCGGGCTTGGTGAGATGCCGATTGGGAATCTCCTGTCTTTTTTCAGCAGCATCAGGCTCACCACACATGAACAGGACGTCTCCAGAGAGGTTCTGAGACAGGTGCGGATGAAGCTTGAATTCCTGAATAGAGTGGGTCTCGATTATCTTACCCTGAACAGGCTTGGAAAGACGCTCTCAGGAGGAGAATACCAGCGGGTAAACCTTGCAAACCAGATAGCCGCATACCTTACAGGCACCCTCTACGTCCTTGATGAACCTACCGTCGGACTCCATGCAAGGGATACGGACAGGATTGTAAACATTATCAGGGAAATAACATCTCTGGGCAATACGGTAATAGTAGTGGAGCATGACAGAAAGGTCATCAACTCTTCAGACTGGGTGGTTGAACTTGGCCCCGGTGGAGGACGGAAGGGTGGAGAGATCGTCTATTCAGGGCCAAGGGATGATTTTTTAAATACCGATACCGTAACAGCAAGATACCTGAAAGGACTTGACAGGGAGAGACTCCAGACCCTCTGGAAGAGGGGGGCAAAATCGTTGAGAGTCAAAAAACACTTTACCCTGAAAGGGGCCCGGGGGAATAATCTCAAGGGGATAGATCTTAAAATTCCTCTGGGCAGCTTTACCGCTGTCACCGGGGTTTCCGGCTCAGGAAAGAGTTCCCTGATTGTGGAAACCCTTTACAGGGCACTGGCACGCCATTTCAGGCACTCCCACGAGCATCCCCTCCCCCTTGAATCCATCAATGGAGAGGAACACCTGAAGGGGGTGCGCCTTATTGACCAGGCGCCTATTGGAAAGACCCCGCGCTCAAACCCTGTAACCTACCTCAAGGTCTTTGACTATATAAGAAAACTGTTTGCAGCACAGCCATATGCAAGAGCCCATGGATATACCCCGGGGTTTTTCTCCTTTAATGTCTCCGGAGGGAGATGCGAAAGGTGTAAAGGGGAAGGGTTTGAAAGACTTGAAATGTATTTTTTTGAAGACCTGTTTGTCAAATGTGAAGAGTGCGACGGCAGACGTTACGGGCCTGAGGCATTAAAGATAACCTACCGGGGGAAAAACATCCATGATGTCCTTGAGATGACGGTAGATGAGGCAGTGCAGTTTTTCTTCACAGAGGAGTTCATACGCTCAAAACTTGCAATTATGCAGGAGATTGCCCTTGGCTATCTCAGACTTGGACAGTCAGCCACAACCCTGTCAGGCGGTGAAGCCCAGCGGCTCAAGATATGTGCTGAACTTGGCAGCACAAAAAAGAAAACGGGTCTCATGTACATACTCGATGAACCAACTGTAGGGCTGCACTACAGGGACGTCCTTGCACTCCTGAAGGTACTGAGGCGTCTTGTTGACGAGGGCAATACCGTGGTTGTAATTGAGCACAACCTGGATGTAGTCAGTGTGGCAGACTGGGTGATTGACCTTGGCCCTGAGGGGGGACCGGAGGGTGGCAACATCGTGTTTGAAGGCCCCCCGGAAAAACTCATATTCTGCAGCGACTCTCATACAGGGAGATACCTCAAGGAGGAGGGATACAAGATAGAGACTTTGTCTCAAATCGTGTATAATTAAATAATGTTTTTTAAATTATTGGTGATATTTATTGTTGTTCCTGTTGTTGAGCTTTCCCTTTTAATAAAGGTCGGCTCCATTATCGGCACCTTAAACACAATAATAATAGTATTGCTGACTGCCGCCATAGGCGCCTATATGGTCAAACTGGAGGGGCTGGGCGTTATGTACCGCATACAGAAGAATCTGATGGAAGGCATATTCCCTGCCGAGGAGTTGATAGACGGCGTGATGATTCTGATAGCAGGCGTACTCCTCCTTACCCCTGGATTCATTACCGACATCATCGGGTTCCTCATGGTCTTTCCGGGCTCAAGGAATGTAATTAAAAGGCTTGCAAGACGTTATTTTGATAGACGCATAACCTCTGTGCATATCCGCTAATACTTCAAATCCCTCCGCTCCATTTTTTGCTTGCGATCAGGATATCCGGTTCCATGGTTACAACTTTTTGTAGATGATGCGGGTATTTTGATATAATAGATTCCCGCGTAAGCTACTAACAGGAGCCTCCGTGGCAAATACGTAATCTGTACTAAAAACCAAGGAAGGAGACTCGGATGCCGGCAAAGAATATACTGAAACTCGGACTTCCCAAGGGAAGCCTTCAGGAGGCAACACTAAAACTTTTCAGAAAGGCAGGCTATCATATCACTGTCTCACATCGCTCCTACTATCCTGCAATCGATGACCCGGAGATACAGCCAATGCTGATAAGGGCACAGGAGATGGCAAGGTATGTGGACTACGGGATTCTCGATTGCGGCCTCACCGGATATGACTGGATACTTGAACAGAATGCCGACGTTAAAGAGATAGCTGAGCTCAAATATGCCAAGGAGGGTTTGAGGCCTGTAAAATGGGTTATCGCCGTGCCTGCGGATTCAAAGATAAAGACAGTTGAAGACCTTAACGGCAAGAGGATAGCCACTGAACTGGTCGCCTTCACCAAGCGCTACCTCAAATCCAGGAATATAAAGGCAACCGTGGATTTCTCCTGGGGCGCAACAGAAGTCAAACCCCCGCACCTTGCAGACGCCATAGTAGAACTCACGGAGACGGGCACCTCCCTCAGGGCCAATAATCTCAGGGTGATAGAGACCATTCTGGTATCAAGCACACGGTTTATCTCCAACAAAAAGGCTTGGAAAGAGCCGTGGAAGAAGCAGAAGATGGAGAACCTGATTATGCTCCTGAGAGGGGCGCTCGAGGCTGAAGAGCGGGTAGGGCTGAAGATGAACCTCCCTGAAAAATCTCTTAAAAAGATACTATCTCTCCTGCCGGCCATGCACTCTCCCACTATCTCGGTACTTACCGCCAAGGACTGGTATGATATTGATGTGGTGATAGAAGAAAGGCTTTTAAGGGACCTTATCCCCAAACTCAAGAGTGAGGGGGCTACAGGAATTGTGGAATATCAACTAAACAAGGTTATCCCCTGAACAGGCATCAGACAGTCAGCACAGGATGTGAATTTTACCTTTACTTCCCTTCCGGATAATGCAATAATTTTAAGTAGAAGAACGCAACCGGTGTTTTACAGAAAAAACACCGGCGTCTCTCCAAATAGCTTAACCGGGGGTACCATCGAGGAGAGGTCTGGTAGGTAGCATTAAATCAAAGCTCTGCATAATTGTTTTCAGTAAAGAGGGTTCAACACGCAGCATTGCTTTAGTATTAATTGCACTGTCAATCTTTTTTTGTGGATGAGTTCACTCGAAAAGATTGAAAAACATATTTATCCTGAAAGTAAATCATCTAACCATGGCATCCAGATTGAAACCACCGGTTCGTTTGGAAAGTTTTTTTTGAAAATTCAACGTCTGTGCATTCTATTAGCCATTGTCGGATGAGGTCTTAACCGTTGGGAGACCTTTGACTGGCGGATTGAAAGGAGGTGACGTTATTGCTGTACTCAAGCATTGTTGGGAAATAAATGCCGGAAGAGGGAGAACTTTTTTATTAAAAAGACACACCTGCAAAAAATGAAAAGGAGATAATTAGCAATGGCAAAAGAGAAAGAGGGGCAAGAAAGAAAGCGTGGTTCTTTAAAGAGGGTTATGGTATGCAGATGCGAAAGAGAACGCGGGAAAAAGAGGTTTCACCGATCCATCGCAGAGAAACTGAGAAAATATGAGGTTAGGGCTGAAGGCTATGAATTCATTCCTGCCATGATGCATCTGCTCAAGCGGTATTGCGGGGATATACCTGAGAACAAAATGAGTAAGCTGGATGCAGATCTTGCTAAAGCCCTGAACGCAATCCCAACGGCCAGAAAGATACTGGAGGATGTCGTAAAGAAACATGAGGAGATACCCAGAGAGTTAAAGCGTCGCGCATTCTCCCCAAAGTACCTCGACTTGCAGGTTGAAAAGGCAATAGAAGTCGAAGAGATGGGCAACATTGTACATAGAGCAAGAACTCTTCAAAATCGGACAGTAAGAGATATAACACAGGCTGCAGCAGTGGGTAGAGTGTTTGGAAAGTTATCCCCGTCCGGAAAAGAGCAGAAATGCTGTTGCTGCTGTTGCAAGGAACCAGGCGAACCAGCACCGTCTCCTCAAACTAATCCGGCACCTCCCAACAAGTACGAACTCACCTTCTCTCATCTTTACTGTGTTGATGAAAGTGACCCGGAATGGTGGGGTAGCGATGAGCCCTATGTGGTTTTCGGCGTTATTAGCGAAGAGATGGCTGAAAGCGGGACTCCTGCCTGGGGATTCCACACACCTGTCTACGAGGATGTGGACGATGGAGATAGACGTCCCACAAGCGGAGATGAGAACTTGCGGCTCTTCGGTTATACTGGACCAAAAGCTATTGATTCGTCCGTGCTGATCACGGCAATATGTATGGAGAACGATCTGGGGAACGTCAGTGACACAACCGATGCTGTGAGAACAGCACTAACGGCTGTGGCTAAGGCTGGAGCATCTGCCGGTGGGGTTGCGGGCTGGATAGTTGCCGGTGTATCTGTTATCAGCATCGGCGTGACCTACTTAATTGATTTGATCGGGGCGGACGACCAGATCGGCAGCTCCATTGCATTGGCCCTTACCGAACCCGAGGCTGATGCGAAGACAAGTTCTGTCAACCCTTATATCTTCCCACCCCTGCACTTCGATGGAGGTGACGACGACGGGATTTATGATGTCTACCTGAAGCTGGAAAGGAAATAGGTCAAAAAACAGAGCCAAACAAATCGGGAACCTAACACTTATAGTAGCTTAACAGCCAGACTTCAAAGACCCCTTATGCGTCTTTGAAGTCTGGCAAACAGTCCCGAATATGTTGGGATAGCCAAGAAACTACGATGTACCCCTGCAAAGTAAAGAGTCAGATTTTAAGGGAGTGTCGCGCAAATCATAAACTGTTACACTGAACTTACTTCAGACCTGGCAAAGCAAATAGACCGCTACTCGTAACTCATTGTTTTTATCAGGTCTT
>UOGH01000121.1_pt1 | contig 10567 bp, 11 predicted proteins | sample 1989771 | NCBI WGS metagenome assembly UOGH01 (sample SAMEA4712198, study PRJEB27164) | hydrothermal vent metagenome | biome: marine basaltic hydrothermal vent biome; feature: marine hydrothermal vent; material: mineral | place: Pacific Ocean | collected 2011-06-14/2011-07-23 | depth 1691 m | reverse complement strand
GCGGTACCCATCCGCCTGAGAGCAGGAGCATGGGGGCAAAAAACACTATGGTCAGCATCCCTATCTGGCTGAACCTCCTGGCGATTGAGGCGATTATAAAGGAAAGTCCGGTTGTGGCAATCCCGTACAGCAGGCTTATAAGGAGAAACCCGAAGACCGTACCCCGCAGGGGAAACCCGAGCCACAGCCTGAGCACAAATTCGTAGCTCAATCCTATCATTGTAAGAAGGAAGGCGGATGAGGCTATTATCTTCATGAGGAGGAGCTTCTTTATACTGAAAGGTGAAATCAGAATCTGCTCAATTGTTCCGTACTCCAGTTCCCTGATAAGTATTGCTGCAGGCAGGATCATACCGATCAGAGTGATAACCATAAAGAATTCATTAAGGCCCTCAAATATGTCGTCCCGTGCCCCGGGATTAAAGTATATCCTGCTCTTTATATCAACATAGGGAAGCCCCGTTATATCTCTCAGCCTTTGCCTCTCTCTCAACAACTCTGCTGAATACCGCTCTATAATGCTGCCGATATAGGCTGAGCTCAGATATGCAGCCGTACTCTGTGTGCCGTCAACCAGCACCTGCACAGATGCCCCGCCCCTGTACAGGTCACGCTCAAACCCCTGGGGGATGACAAGGACAAGCACGGTCTCTGAGGCATTCAACAGCCTGTCTATCTCCTGACGGCTGTTAATCATGCGGGGGGTGCGGAATGCAGGCGGCTTGATCCTGTCTGTCAGCTCACGGCTTTGGGGTGAATTATCCTCATTATAGACGCTTATGGATATCATTTCGGGAATAAGATTAAAGCCCTTGGCAGCCATATATATATCAAGGGTGAAGGCGTAGAGTATGAAGATGACAAGCCCCCGGTCACGGAGCATATGGAGAAGCTCTTTCCTCAGTAACTGCCACATCAGCCCCGTCTACCCCCCTATCTTAGACATTGACCGGATGAAGTCCCCGCATACTCCCTCATTTATCTTATGCCCCTCCGGCTTGACAGCAACCGAGAGCCTCAAAAGCCTCTCTATCTCTTTATCCGAGGCACCCATGGTGATGGCGCTCTTGAGGTCTATTGTGGTCCCGGAAAAAAGGCAGGGTCTTATCTTCCCGTCGGCAGTAAGTCTCAGACGGTTACAGTCTGAACAAAAATGGTGTGAAACCGCACTTATAAAACCAAGCACTCCCTCTGCACCTGCAAGCCTGTAATACCTTGCCGGCCCATGCCTCCTCTCCTTCACAGCAACAACAGGCGCTATGGCCTCTATCCTCTCTTTAATCTCCTCAACCGGGATACACTTATCCCTGGTCCACAGATTGTTTGACCCAGGCATAAACTCAATGAACCTGACGTGATATGGCGTGGTTAATGTAAGGCGTGCAAAGTCCTCAACTTCATCGTCATTTACTCCCCTTATGACTACAACATTTATCTTTACAGGCCTCAGCCCTGCTGCATGTGCCTGCTCAACCCCCTCCAGTACCTGCTCCAGAGACCCTCCGCCGGTAATTTCCCTGTAACGTTCCGGCCGAATGGAATCAAGGCTGACATTCACCCTCTTCAGGCCTGCCTCCTTAAGCTCCCCCGCATACCTCTTCAGGAGAAGCCCGTTTGTGGTAAGGCTTATATCCTCGATACCCTCCATCCCGGCAAGCTTTTTAATCAGATACTGAACATTCTTTCTGGCAAGGGGCTCACCGCCAGTAAGCCGAATCTTTCTTACTCCCAATCCGGCCGCAACAGAGATAATCCTTGCTATCTCCTCGTAGGAGAGTATCTCCTTATAGACTACAGAATCGCTATCACCGGGCCTGCAGTAGAGGCAACGGAGATTGCACCTGTCAGTAACGGAAACCCGCAGATAGTCGACAACCCTGTGATACCGATCCGATAAGCTCATTTCCTGCCCATCAGGGGGTCTTCTTCTGTTGAGCATCCTTGCCGAGTGCCTGCAGTTTCTTTTCAGCAAGCTCTGCCTCTTTTGACTTCGGAAACCTCTCCTTCAGTGTCGAGAGGATAACTTTTGTGGTGTTTTTGTCGCCTAATTCCTGAAATGAATACGCCTGCTTCAACATGGCCCCGGGAACTTTATCACTCTTCGGGAACTTCCTTATCAGGGTTTCATAGGCAAGGATGGCATCCTCATAAAGACCCTCCTTGTAATACGACTCGGCAATCCAGAACTGCGCATTGTCCGAAAGATCTGAATCAGGGTACTTTCTGAGGAATGCCTCAAACTCTTTTCTTGCTTCCTTGTATTTCCCTTCACGGAATGTCTTTAATGCCTGCTGGTAAACGCCTTCTTCAGTAACAACAGGTGCTTTTTTCTCCGCTGCTTTCTTCTGAACAAGCGGCCCCTTTGACAGGGCATCAAACTTTTGCTCCAGCACCTGCACCCGTGCCATCAATTGCTTAACCTCACCTGCCATCTCCTCAACCCTGGTCTTCAGCTCGGTCATTTCAGCCTTGTTCTCTGACAGAGCCCTCTCCACAGCATAGTTTTTCTCATCAAACTTGCCCTGCAGAAGCTGTATATCCCTGTTCAACCCGGTTAGCTGATCGTAAATCATCTCCTGACTGTTTCTTATGGCCTCAAGTGTCTCTTTGTTTACTGCCTTTGAGGTCTTCCCCTCAAGACTGCCAAGCCCCTCCTTGAGTCCTGTAACCTCCCGCTTCTGGGCATAAACCTCCCGTTTAAGCTGGTTCACATCACTGCGGAGAGACTCAAAATTACCGGCTGTTATGCATCCGGAAAGGAGAAGGACCACTCCGCAGAGCTTGAGGATGGCTGCACTGCGCATGGCCGGGCCGAGCCGGTTAATCAACCTCCCCCCTGCACGAAGACCCCGTCTCATTTACCTGCCTCCTGTTTTAATACTACAAAGTGTGCCCTCCTGTTTTTTGACCAGCAAGCCTCGTTGCTTTCAGTGCAGAGCGGTTTCTCCTCACCGTAACTGACGGTCTGCAGCCTGTCTGCCGGAACCCCAAGGGCTATAAGGTAATCCTTTGTTGACTTTGCCCTTCTGTCACCAAGCCCGAGGTTGTATTCACTTGTACCCCTTTCGTCGCAATGACCTTCTATCACCAGACTTACTTCAGGGTTTTCAAGCATCCAGTCGGCGATTGCACGAAGGACCGGTTTGTCCTCATCCTTAACATCATATCTGTCAAAATCAAAGTATATATCCTTCAAAACATTCTTCTTCTCTTCTTCAGAGACCTTCATTGCAACAGGGGCTTCCTTGATTTCCGTGGTCTCAATGTTTGAGATGTCCTGCTCACCTACAATGGCGGGCGTTTCCTCTTGGGGCTGCTCTGCCTTTACTTCCTCTGAAGGTATCACCTTCCCCGGCTCTGATGTGGTAACCTTTCTCTGCGCGCAGGAAAAAGTCAGACCGACAACCAACAACAAAAACAAAAACCTCCTCATAATCATCCTCCTACTAAAAGATTTTTTTTGGCGACCATTTCGGACCAAAGGCCCTTATGTCTTTAGCTGTTATCCTCTTCTGTGCCTCTCCATTAGCCCTCATAATATATACCCCTTTCCTGCCGTCGCGGTCAGAGGTAAAGGTGAGATACCTGCCGTCCGGAGAAAATGACGGTTCCTCATTATTGCCCCTCTCTGTAAGCTGCAGCGGGTCTGCACCATTCGGGGAGACTATAAATATCTGGTTTTTCCCATAAATACGTCCACTATAGGCAATCCTGTCCCCCTTTGGAGACCATGCCGGAGAGGTGTTATAATTGCCGCTGAAGGTAACCCTTCGCACATTACTTCCGTTAATATTCATAATATAAACCTGGGGAGACCCTCCGTGGTCGGAGACAAAGGCAAGCTGCTTTCCGTCAGGAGAAACAGAGGGAGACACCTCTATCCCCCTCCACCGTGTCAACCTCTTTTGCCTTGAAGTCCTGAGGTCAAAAAGGTAAATATCCGGTGTCCCGGCTTTTGATGAAGAGAAGAGGAAACCACTGCCATCCGGCAAGAAATCACCGGCAATATTAGTCCCCGCAGAGCGCACCAGGAGCTTCTCCTTCTTCTCATTAAAGTCCAGGAGGAAAATAAACCATTGCCTGCCCCTTGCAGCAGAATATATAAGCCTCTTGCCATCGCTGGACCAGTGAGGTGCAAGTATCAGGTCGCCACCGACACCTGTATTTTTTAACCTCTTGCCATCCCAGTCTGCAATATAAATGTTTTTCTTTTCGCCCTTTTGTCCTATAAAGGCGATTTTTGACCTGAAGACCCCGTCCTCACCTGTAACAGCCTTATAAATATCATTTGAGATCGTATGAGCAAGCGGTCTGAGGTGTTTTCTGACAGACCTGTACTCTTTCTGAAAAACCCTCTTTCCCTCAACCACATCATAAAGATAGATCGTTGCCGATACCTGATCGCCATCCATGGTCACAGAGCCCTTGACCACGATTTCAACACCAAGGGGAGACCAGTTTTGAGGGTTGAAAACAGGCAGGGAAGTCTCTATGTATGCATCCCTGTCAACATATGAAAACACGCCGGAGAACTGCAGGTCATCCTTAATAATGCCCGAAATCTTACCACCTGCCGGAGACCCTGAAAGCTTGTAAATTGCAATCGGAATCTGCCTGAAGCCCGGAGATGTGATATCGATATAGACCCTTGCCTCTGCAGGGGAATGCAAAAAAGCAGGCAGAAGGCAGAAGGCGGCAAGCAGCACTATGAGCAACACCCTGGTGCGTACCGAATACTGTCTGATCATAGCTGCATTCATGGGGTAAACCTGACAGCAATTTCGAGTTCATAGGGAGGTGGCGGAAGGGGTGATGCCTTGGAGATAGCCCTCAGCACAGAGCGGTCAAAAAGGGTATTCCCTGACGACTTTTTTATGCCCTGTATCTTCACCCTGCCATTCCTGTAAATCTTTATGTTAACCACTGCCTCAAGACCCTGTCCTGTCCTGAACTCCGGGAAGACCCACTCACTCCAGACCCTCTCCTGCACAAGCGAATAGTACCCTGCAAGCAAAGACTCTCCACCTCCGGGGGCACCCTTGGATGTGGTTGCCTCTTCCCCTGCAGGCGGTTGAACGTCCTTTGGTTTCTCTTCTTTTTTGACTGACAGCACGGTCTTTCTGAGTGCAACAACCGTCCTTATCCGTTTCTTTGCCCTTATGGCGGCAATCCTCTCCTCAAGTGTCACACCATCAGAAGGCGGGGGCGCTTTCTTTACAGGCACTGCCTTCTTTTTCGCCACCTTAACAGGCTGGCTTTTCCTGACAGTCTTATGCTTTGCCTTTGTCTCTGTTTTTGCCTTTATCTTTTTTGGAGTCCGGACTTTAGTGACCGCAAGCCTTGTTTTTTTTGTTGTAACCTTTGCAGGGCTTACAAGCCTGACCATATAGGGAGAGGGAAGGGTGACAAGGGATGTCTTTTTTATTAACAGCAGGGCCGTAAGGAAAACAAGGGCATGCAGGATGAGTGACAGGAGGGCCGTCTCTTTCAGGGAAGGCTCTCTCATCTGACCCTTGCCCGCGGCTCTGTTATCAAACCGACTTTTTCAATCCCCGCATCCTTTATCTCGGCCATCACCTTTATAACCTTCCCGTAAGGGACACGCCTGTCTGCCTTGAGGTAGAGAGTAGGATTCAGCTTGCTGATGGCCTTCAGCCTTCTCCTCATCTCCTGGACAGAGACCACCTTGTTATTCAAATAAAGCTTGCCGTCCTTCCTGACCGTAACCGTTATCCTTTCCTGGGCCGGCAGCGCCTTTCCCCTGGCCTTTGGAAGGTCAACATCAAGCCCCTGCTTCATAAGCGGAGCCGTCACCATAAAGATGATCAAAAGGACGAGCATTACATCCACAAAGGGCGTGACGTTTATCTCGCTCATCACCCTCCGGTTCCTGTTTCGCTTCAGTTCACTTCGCATTCAGATCACATAGGTCCTGTCATTTAGAGTTTTACAGATAATTATAACATTTTTATCTTTTTATGGTAGTAGCTGGAAATGCCCTGTTCCGGAGAGACAAAACAAGAGACAGAAAAAGAATTGCGGACTGGCGGATTGACAGAACAGTCTGAATATTAGTATTCTATAAGACTTTAGGTCAGGGCCGCTAGCTCAGTCGGAAGAGCACCGCCCTTTTAAGGCGGGTGTGCCGGGTTCGAACCCCGGGCGGCTCACCAGCAACAATCAGCAGTTATTAATTGAATATAAAGTCCCCATCGTCTAGCCTGGCCTAGGACATCGCCCTTTCAAGGCGGTAACACGGGTTCGAATCCCGTTGGGGACGCCAATTCTTCTCCATTAGAATCGAAAGGTCCCTTAGTCTGAAAACTGCCAGCCTACCAGTAGTTGTTAAATAATAGTTAGTGCTTTGAAGACAAAGCCAGAAATTTCTTTGAGTTTGAAAAACTGCCATCACCAAAAAGAGTGCAGGATTACAGGGCTCTACTGCCTCAGTACCTTACTCCTGACTCCATTGCCCTTCCTGTTTAATGCCGAGGGGGTTTGACGTTTACCGAACTCTAATCCTGTGAGCTTCCACTAAAAGTAACTTTCCTTTATAGTGTTTCATATCTGAATACTTTGACAAGTAACTCCCCAACCTTGCCATAAGATGTGGTATCACTTCGGGATGATTTCTAACTTGAAGTGCAACAATACCATTATATCTTGCTGGAGGGTAAGTTACTATATCTGTAAAATCTCCGTTTAAGGAGAGTAATATGGAATTAAGTTCCAGCGCTTTTGATATCACAATCGGATCAGATGAATCGGGAGGGATAACGTCCTTTAACCTTATAACTTCATGCCCTGCGTCTCTGAGGGATTTGATTATGAAGTTAGAAATACAGTGGTCAGCAAAGAACTTTAAGCTCATACTGCCACTTCGTATTCTGACAAGTCACGGGCATAATCGAGACAGGCCACTATCTGCTCCTTTGTGAGATCTGGAAATTCTTCTTTGATTTCTTCTATAGTATTTCCGGCGGCTAAATATCCAAGTATAAGGCTAACAGGTATCCTGGTGCCCTTTATTCGAGGTTTTCCCCGAAGCACGTCCGGGGTGCTTACGATATGCTCTCTCCAATCCGCTTTCATATCCAAGCACCTCCTCTTCAGTGATTAATATTATTGAAATATATCAGTCCCAACTGATAAGAACCTTCTTTTCATAGTATTCATAGTATTTATCATTATACCACAGAGTCAGGGGGCATAGCTTTACCTGCTATAACAAAATCATGACAAAAATATGCCGGAATATCCTGAAATATACAAAAAGATATAAAAACATACAGGGATGTAATTCTTTAAGAAAACAATAAAAATCCTTATTTTCTGATATGCCATAGCCTGTGTCAATCCGCCGTTGCATGTTTCGTTTAGAAACATGCAAATGTAAGGAGCTATTGCTTATTCATTGTTATTCGCTCACTACTGTGAGCTATGCATTATCAAGGCGGTAACACGGGTTCGAATCCCGTTGGGGACGCCAAAAAACCCCTTCACAGCAACCCGCTGCAACTTTCATGCAGGCCCCCTAACTATCCTGCGGGCACAAGATTCAGTCTGCCCACTGCCTCGTTGACATCCTTTGGCCAGATAAATATCCGGTTACAAGGCTTGACCTTGTAATACTGCTGCGGCTCGTAAATCTCGAGCGTCGTCATATCGATACAATACCGGTGGACCCATCCTGATTTTTCACGGGGAGTGAGGCGTTTTCCCTTTGCCAGCTTGCCGGTCACCTCCCAGAGCCTGTAACACATCCTGAATTCATACCCTGTTAATGTCCCGGGGTCCGACCATGCTCCCTTTCCGTTTTTATAGGCATCCTCGGCCACTGACTGCAACAGTAACAGGTCCCTGTACTTTGGCAGGCTCGGATAAATCGGGAATGATGCAGCCCATCCGGATTCAATCATCAGGAGGTTAAAAGTTGCCCGGTCCCTGTCTGACATTGTACTTCGCTCATCCTTGCTGTAAGAAGGTGCGATGTATGCAAGCAGGCGGCCGTAGCCGTCAAAGTACTCGTCTGCTGCCCTGAGAAAGAGTTGCCGTTTTTTTCCGTTTGGCCTCGTCAGTTTCAGATCAAGGAGTCTCTGAAATTCTTCTGTGGCCTTCTCACCCTGCTCTTTCTGCCGGGTACCTGCAGTTCCTGTAACAAGTTTCGGGTAGAGAAAAGATGCCAGACCCGAATCTGCAGGCGCCTTGCCTGCCTGTAGCCAGTCAGCGAGTTCCTGAAGTTTTGCATCATGTTTTGACGGACTCTGGTTTCCCGGAAAGTGGACTTCGGGGGTATCGATACTGAGCATGCGGATGGACATTGAAATATAAGGGGTATCGCCGTCAGTGATCCTGAGAAGTTTCTTTTTGCCAAGGGAGTCAAGTTCAAGACCTTTTGGATCCCAGAATAGTTTAACCTTTGCCATTAAATCCCTCCTGAAGAAGTATCTGTTGTCAGCCTTTCCCTGCCGTACGGCGAAAGTGCCCTCAGCTCTTTTATAACAGACGGCAACGTCTCAATGACCCTCTCTATTTCAGCCTCTGTGTTGTAACGGCTTAGAGAGAATCTTATGGAACCGTGTATTGCAGTAAAAGGCACACCCATTGCCCGCAGCACATGGCTTGGCTGCAGGGAGCCGGAAGTGCATGCAGACCCGGAAGAGGCACATATGCCGTATTCATCAAGCCTCAACAGGATGGCCTCGCCCTCTACATACTGAAAGCTGATATTCGTTGTATTGGGCAGGCGGTGCTCAGTATCACCATTGACCAATGCATCAGGACAACGTTCAAGCAGGGACCTTTCGAGTTTATCCCTCAGCCTGCTCAGATACACGGTCTCTTTATCGAGATTCTCCATTGCAAGCTCACACGCCCTGCCAAGCCCGATTATGGAGGCCACATTCTCTGTACCAGCCCTCCTTCCGCGTTCCTGATGCCCGCCGATTATATAAGGGTAAAACCTGTTGCCCTTTCTTACATAAAGCGCGCCCACCCCTTTCGGGGCATGCAGCTTATGGCCGGAAAGAGAAAGCATATCAACCGGAAGCTCTTGCACATTTATGGGAACCTTACCCACTGCCTGTACAGCATCTGTGTGAAAGAGTATTTTTCTTTCCCTCAGATGCTCACCTATCTCCTGTATCGGGAATATAACGCCTGTTTCGTTGTTTGCATACATTATCGATACGATCGCTGTGTCATCGTCAAGTGCTTCGGAAAATGCCTCCTTATCGAGCCGTCCGAGTTTATCCACAGGAAGGAACGTAACGCGGAAGCCCTTTCTTGCCAGGTGTTTTGAGAAATTCAGTACTGCCGGGTGCTCCACCCTTGTTGTGATTACATGTCTTCTGTAGGGAAACGTCTCGACGGCGCTCATTATTGCGGTGTTGTCGCTCTCCGTCCCACAGCTTGTAAAGACTATCTCATCCGCTTCTGCACCTATAAGGGCCGCCACCTTTGCCCTTGCCTCTTCAATCTTCCTGCGGACCTGTCCACCAAATGTGTGCATACTCGAAGGGTTTCCATAGAGGTCTCTGAGGTAGGGGGACATCTCATCCAGTACCTCGGGGGCTATGGCGGTAGTTGCATTGTTGTCAAGATAGATTACCCTCATTGTGCCTCCACAACGATATCCTCACTGACGAGTTCTCTTAATTTTTTCTGAATACCTTCTATTGTGACTCCACCCATGGGGCATTCGACACACATCGCTCTCAGGCCCACGATTACCCTGTTGCCATCAATATCTATCAGCTCGATATCTCCACCGTCTGCCTGAAGTTTTGGCCTTATCTCTTTTTCGATAACATCCTGTATAAGCGCTATCTTCTGGAGGTTGGTCAGTTTCTTCGGCTTCTTCGGCCTTTCAGGCGTCCCCCTTGCAGACCATATATCCTTAAGGATCGCCTCTATCTCGGGAATACAGGAGCCGCAATCACCACCTGCCTTTGTATAGTTGGTTATCTCTTCCACGGTGGTGAGATGGTTTTCAACGGCAACCCTCCGTATCTTCTCCTCAGAGACCTGAAAGCAGTTGCAAACAATTCTCTCTTTTGTTTCCGCGGGTTTTTTTTCTCCCCTGTAATTGGCGATTGCAGCCTCAAGGGCCTCCCTGCCCATAACAGAGCAGTGCATCTTCTCCCTTGGCAGACCGCCGAGGGCCTCTGCTATGTCCTTATTGGTCAGTTTGAGGGCTTCATCCAGGGTCTTGCCTTTTATGAGCTCTGTAAGCACGGAAGAGCTGGCAATGGCAGAGGCACAGCCAAAGGTCTGGAACTTTGCATCAATAATCCTGTCGGTCTCTTTATCAATCCGGAGCGTCAGCTTGAGGGCATCCCCGCATATTATGCTGCCGACCTCACCAACAGCATCAGGATTTTCTATCTCTCCAACATTCTTTGGATGAAGGAAGAGCTCTTTTACCTTTTCAGAATATTCCCACATACCCTCATTTTTAGCACAGATTGAAAGTCTTGTCAACCGTACAGGGAGACCGGAATTGCCGATAGAAGATCCGTCAGGTACAAAAAACGGACAAGGGCAAGGAGTTTTCACTCATTCTCGT
>UOGH01000190.1_pt1 | contig 10630 bp, 9 predicted proteins | sample 1989771 | NCBI WGS metagenome assembly UOGH01 (sample SAMEA4712198, study PRJEB27164) | hydrothermal vent metagenome | biome: marine basaltic hydrothermal vent biome; feature: marine hydrothermal vent; material: mineral | place: Pacific Ocean | collected 2011-06-14/2011-07-23 | depth 1691 m | reverse complement strand
CTTTCCTGATGCCCTCCCTGTATATTGTAGCAGCCATCCTGATCTGGAGCTCTCTTGGTCTGATAGTAAGGTTAGCAGGAGTGGAAGTTCATATTCTCATCTTCTACTCCACCTGTTTTTCCCTTATTTTTCAGAGTCTTATGTTTACAGGCAGACATTACAGAAAGGCATTTCCTCCTTTAAGCAAACTGCCCTTCATATTTCTGCTAAGCGCCTGCCTCCTGCTGAACACCTTTACATTCCTGTTTGCCTACTCAAAAACTTCGATAGCAAATGCTGTATTAACCCATTATATTGCCCCTGTTATAGTTGCATTTCTTGCAGTCCTGTTTCTTGGTGAGCGGATAACCAGGAAGGTTATCATATCCATAATCCTTGCCTCGACAGGCCTCTGGATAATGCTTGGCGGTGCCACCATAATGGAGTGTTTAAGAAATGTCTTTTCACATGGCCTCCACCTCACCCCCGACCTTACAGGAATAATTTCAGGGCTTGTATCAGGAGTTGCCTACGCCGTACTCGTCATACTTGTCAGGGTCTTTACCCAGAAGTTCAACCCCTATGTCCTTGTATTTATACAGAATTTCTTCATGGCCCTGATATTGCTGCCGTTTGTCAGCTCATTCCCGGCAGAGAAGATCTGGATATTTGCACTTATGGGCATATTGCATTCAACTGCAGCCCCTTTTCTCTATTACAAGGGAATGAGCTCGGTGCAGGCAAACAGGGCGGCGGTGCTTGGTTATCTTGAACCGGTTGGTGCTATAATCTTCAGTATGATCTTTTTATCTGAATTCCCCCCCCTGAATGCTTACATTGGCGGGGGCCTTATACTTCTGTCAGGATATTTAACGGTCAAGGAGGGTTAACAACATGACACCTGATTTCGAAAGGCCTGCAATTGCAGGTGCTGCCTCAGACAACGACTTAAAATACATTTCAGAAGATATACTGAAGGCTCTGGATCTCATTGAACTCAGGGTTGACCACTTCTTCAGCCTCACAGATGGACACATCAAAGATGTTTTTAAAGAGGCCAAAGCCCTGAAAAAACCCCTGATAGCAACGGTCAGGTCTACAGAAGAAGGTGGACAGAGAGATATTCCCGACAGCAAAAGGATAAGGCTCTTTAATCTGACAAGGAATTATGCTGACTTCATCGACATTGAGGCGAGGTCGGAAATATTTGATAAAGTAAGGAATCTTGCAAGGGATGCCGGGATTACGCTGATAGCATCATATCATAATTTTGAAAACACCCCTTCTTATGACGAGCTCTCCGGTTTTATAGCAGAATACAGGGAGAGGGGCGCAAATATTGTAAAAATCGCAACAACAGTAAACAGTAAGGACGACCTGAGGACCGTGACCCGTATTACACTTGATCACCATCAGGAGGGTATCGTCACTATCTGCATGGGGGGGAAGGGATTGATATCAAGGCTATTCTTCCCCTCCGTGGGCTCACTCTTCACATTTGCCTCTATCGGTAATTCAAAGGCCCCCGGCCAGATACCGGTACTTGAGCTGAGGAAATACATGGAGGCGCTTATCGAAAGATAGCCGTAAATAGCCGATAGAGGGACGGCAATAGACACGGATACAGAGTTTTCTCTCATTCTCGACAGACATCATGTCTATCTCCGAGTCCCGAAGTACTTCGGGATCACCATCCGGGTGAGACAAAAGTGATAATTAAATCCGTTCAAACTCTGTATCCGTGTCTATTGCCAAATGGTTGCCCAGGTTTCTATCGTCAACCTTAGGTAGAGATAGCATTTATTCCGGAAAGGTGGTATAATTTATTGTATAGATGGAGAGAGAAAACATTTCAGATACGGAGGTCCCGGGATGAGTATTACCATTGTGGGTGGTGGTATCTCGGGGCTTTCATTAGCTTATTTTCTCTTGCAAAAAGACCCGGGCCTGGAAATCCAGGTACTTGAGGCTGAGAACAGACCAGGCGGCAAGATCTGCTCTGACAGCACTGACGGTTTCCTCTGCGAACGCGGCGTAAACGGCTTTCTTGATAACAAACCACTTACCCTTGAACTTGCAAGAAGTCTCTCACTCAACCCCCTGAGGAGTAATGATGCTGCCAAAAAAAGGTTTATATATTCAAGGGGCAGGCTCTATCCACTTCCGGAATCACCCCAGGCATTTTTATTCTCAGGCCTGCTGAGCCCATGCGGAAGGGGAAGGATTTTCTATGAGATACTGAGCCCGAAAGGAAAAGAAGAAGACGAAACCCTCGCCTCCTTTGCCAAAAGACGGCTCGGTAAAGAGGCTTATGAAAAACTGATTGACCCCATGGCGTCAGGCATATATGCAGGGGACCCTGAAAAGATGAGCCTCAAAAGCTGTTTTCCAAGAATACACGAACTTGAAAGAAAATATGGAAGCCTTATAAAGGCACTCCTTACACTTCAGAAGGAGGCAAAAAAGAGCGGCAAAAGCGTTGGTCCGGGACCAGGTGGAAGACTTACATCCTTTTATGACGGAATGGAGACCATTGTCAGGTCGCTGAGGGAAGTTCTGGGGCAGAGACTCCTTGTATCCAAGGGGGTGAAAGCTGTTGATAAAAGACAAGACCACTATACCCTTTATCTTGAGGACGGCAGTGTGATGGAATCCGATACGGTCATCCTTGCCTGCCCTGCGTATGCGGCCTCCAAGATATTAAGAGACCTCGCCCCTGATCTGGCAGCTCACTTGTCTGAAATCCCCTACCCTGCTGTCTCTGTCGCATGTATGGGGTTCAGGCAGGAAGACATACGCCATAACATAAACGGTTTCGGCTTTCTTGTGCCTGCAACTGAAAAAAGGAAGATACTCGGCACTCTCTGGGATTCGAGCATATTCCCCAACAGGGCGCCTGAGGGATATGTCCTCCTGAGAAGCATGATTGGTGGGGCAAGGGCCTCTGAACTCGCACTGGAGGATGAAGAAAGAGTGACGGATATTGTGCTTGATGAATTAAAGGATATCATGGGAATCGATATCTCACCTGATTTCGTAAGGGTCTACAGACATGAAAAGGCCATCCCCCAATATAATGTCGGTCATGCAGCACGTCTTCAGGAGATCGACAATGCCGTCTCCGGATACCGGGGCCTCTACCTGACCGGTAATGCATACAGAGGCATTGGGGTTAATGACTGCATAGAGAATTCCCATAAGCTTGCCGGGGAAATATACTCAAAAACTTGACACCCATCCCGTATGGATGGAGAAGGAGGAGGAGCTTATGAACAACCAGGAAGTCCTTGAGATTCTGAGGAAGGAGAGCAACGAATTCCGTCATCTCGAAGAAGAACACAGGACACTGGATGCAAAGCTTTCAGCATTGGAGGGCAAAAACTTTCTGACAGCTGAAGATGAGTTGGAGATCAAGGCTATGAAGAAACAGAAACTTATCAGGAAGGACAGGATGGCAAAAATGATAAGAGAGTTCAAAAAACCTGAAATAATAAACCGAGGAGGTTAAAGAGATTGAGAAGCAAGACTATCAAGGAGGGGATCGAGCGCGTTCCTCACAGGGCACTTCTTTATGCAACAGGTATTCCCAGGAGTGAAATAAACAAACCCTTCATTGGTGTGGTCACCAGCTTTACAGATATCATCCCGGGGCACATCGGGATGAGAGACCTTGAGAGATTTATTGAAAAGGGTGTTCACACAGGTGGTGGCTATCCCTTCTTTTTTGGTGTACCGGGAATATGTGACGGTATTGCGATGGGACACAGTGGCATGCATTATTCCCTGCCCTCGAGAGAATTAATAGCTGACATGGTGGAGAGCGTCACAGAGGCACACAAATTTGACGGCCTTGTGCTCCTCACAAATTGCGACAAGATTACCCCTGGAATGCTGATGGCTGCGGGCAGGATTAATATTCCCGCTGTCGTCGTAACAGCCGGCCCAATGCATTCAGGCCATTTAAGGGGAAAGAGGCTTTCCCTCGTCAACGACACCTTTGAGGCCATAGGAAAATTCAAAAAGGGACTCATTAAAGACAATGAACTGCAGGCACTTGAGATGTGCGCCTGCCCCGGGGCAGGCTCCTGCCAGGGGATGTATACAGCAAACACCATGGCATGTGTCACAGAGGCCCTGGGCATGAGCATCCCCTATTGTGCAACCGCCCTTGCCTCTGATGCTGAAAAGAGAAGGATAGCATTTGAAAGCGGCAGAAGAATCGTTGAACTGATAAAGAAGAATATTACTCCCCGGAAAATAATGACACTTAAGGCATTTGAGAATGCCATAAGAGTGGATATGGCACTTGGAGGTTCAACCAATACTGTACTGCATATTCCTGCCATTGCCCATGATGCAGGTATAAAGCTCCCTCTTGAACTGTTTGATGAACTGAGCAAGACCACACCCCACATAGCTGACATGCTTCCCGGGGGCAGGCACTATCTTGAGGACCTCCATTATGCCGGCGGCATACCTGCCGTACTCCGGACTCTGGAAGACCTCCTGCACAACACAGCAACAGTGAGTGGAATGAAGACCAGGAAGATCGCCGAAATGGCCGTGATATCCGATACCGATGTCATAAGGCCCCTTAAGAAGGCCCATCATAAGGAAGGCGGGATTGCAATACTGATGGGCAACCTTGCACCAGAGGGTGCTGTAGTGAAACAGTCTGCTGTAAGCAGAAAGATGATGCGTTTTGAAGGCCCGGCCGTTGTATTTGACTCTGAAGAAGACGCTATGAAGGCAATCCTGAATGGAAAGATATCTCCGGGGGATATTGTTGTTATCAGATACGAGGGTCCCAAGGGTGGGCCCGGCATGAGGGAGATGTTGTCACCAACTGCAACAATTGCAGGGCTGGGTCTCAGTGAATCGGTCGCACTTATTACTGACGGCAGGTTCTCGGGCGGTACCAGAGGCCCCTGTATCGGACATATATCACCGGAGGCCATGGAGGGAGGTCCGATAGCAATACTGCACACCGGCGACAGGATAAAAATAGATATACCCAAGAGGGAAATAGAGGTACTTCTGTCTGACGAGGAGATAGAGGATAGGCTAAACAAGTGGAAAAAACCTGAACCGAAGATAAAAAAAGGGTATCTGTCAAGGTATGCACGCCTGGTGAGTTCTGCTGCCACTGGCGCAATAATGAAATAACGGTAAACATTGATAACACACAAGGGTGCAGAGAGAAAGACGGGACGTGAGGGATCAGGAGTCAGGATCGTTATAGGTGCTGACCATTGTGGGTATTATCTGAAAAACACCCTTTCAGGGTTCATCAGGCAATCAGGATATGAGGTCATTGACGTGGGGGCCTTCAGTAATGAACCATCCGACTATCCTGAGTATGCCCGTCTTGTGGCGGAAAAAATTCAGTCAAAAGAGGGCTGGAGGGGTATATTAATCTGTGGAAGCGGTGTCGGGGCCTCGGTGGCTGCAAATAAATTCAGGGATATAAGGGCTGCCGTATGCCATGACACCTACTCCGCCCGCCAGGGAGTGGAAGATGATGCCATGAATATACTCTGCCTTGGGGCAAGAGTGATCGGAGTGGAACTGGCAAAAGAGCTCGTAACGGCCTATCTTCATGCGGAATTCAAGGACCTTGAAAGATACCGCAAAAGACTATCCAGGATAAAGGAGTTTGAAGAACAATGGAAGAGGAAAGACTGATCCATGACTGGCTTGTCCGTACCCTGAAGTCAAGATTATCAAGGGAGTATAAGGATATCAAGGACAACCTGGAAGGAAAAAAGAACGAATTCAAGGGACATTATCCTGATCTTATACTCGGAAATCACGGAATGATACTCGCCATTGTTGAGGTTGAAACAGTACATAGCATCAACAAAGAAAAGGTTTCGCAGTGGAAGGCCATTTCTGAATCAGGAACAAAACTTATTCTTATGTTACCGAAAAAGGCCGTTAAAAGCGTAACAGAGCTCCTGTGGGAGGCATCAATAGCCGACAGGGTTTCGATAGGGACCTATGATATTGTAATCAGCATGCCATAAGAAGAAAAAATTGGAGTGTTGGAGCGTTGGAGGATTGGAGTAAAAGCTAAAATATGAAGGCATTACAAAAACAGGTGATACAACTTAAAACCCTTATTGAACTGGCCTCTCTGATTAACTCATCTTTTGACCAGGCGGAGATAAGAAAACGGGCTATCGAGGCAACAACAAAGGTTCTGAATGCAGAGGCGGCCAGTCTGCTGCTGTTGGATGAGGCCTCCGGAGAGCTGTATTTTGATGTAGCCACCGGAGAAAAAGGAGGACGGGTCAAGCAGATCAGGCTGAAAAAAGGTATCGGTATTGCAGGCTGGGTGGCCGAACATGGAGCTCCCCTGATTATAGACGATGCACAGTCAGACCCGAGATTCTTTAAAACAGCAGATAAATTCAGTGGTTTTGTGACAAAAAATATCATCTGTGTTCCTCTGAAAACCAAAGAACGAATCATTGGTGTCCTTGAGGGAATAAATAAAAAGGATGGTCAGTTCGATAAAAGTGACCTTGAGTTGACAGAAACCCTCTCAAATTACATTGCAGTTGCAATTGAAAATGCACGCCTTTATTCAGAACTGAAAGGGACATTTTACGCCACAGCAGAGACCCTTACCGAGACAATTGAACTGAGAGACCCATGTACAGGCGGACATACAAAAAGGGTAAAGAACTATAGCATGATTATCGGCAGATATCTGGGGTTAAGCAAGGAGGAACTCGAAAATCTGGAACTTGCAGCAATATTGCACGATATAGGAAAGATCGGCATCAGGGATGATATACTTCTCAAAAAGGGGAAACTCAGCGAGGAAGAGATGCTTAAGATGAAGATGCATTCGATTTACGGCTCAGAGCTTCTGCAAGGCATCAAACAGCTCAAGGGAATACTACCCGTTATCAGGAATCATCATGAACGATATGATGGAGCAGGTTATCCTGACGGCCTTAAAGGCAGTGAAATTTCCCTCTTGGCGAGAATACTGTCTGTAGCCGATAGCTTTGATGCAATGACAACTCACAGACCATACAAAAAGAGAATCTCCTTAGAAGAAGCCCTGGAACAACTCAAACAAGCTTCAGGTACTCAGTTTGATCCGAAAGTTGTTGAGGCATTCCTGCAGGCTTTTGCTGACGGAGCATTATCTTTATAAAGATAATGGTTTATTGCGTTCCTCAAATCCCGGTACATTCCCGGATGTCAGAGATTTAACCTCGTATATCTCAACAGGCCGTTCCTTGCCTTTAACTATCACCTTCTCCAGCCCCTTTATGGACGTATGTGTACGGTATAGAGAATCTGTTGTCAATAACTCCCCTATCCTGTTCAGTGTAAATTCTGTTATCAGGATATGGGTATTATATTTCCTTGTAAGCGTCTCAATCCTTGCACCAACGTTTACATGGTCACCGATAACCGTATAATCCATTTTTTTTCCTTCTGCTCCAATGTTTCCAACTACCACTTCTCCTGTATTTATCCCTATCCCTGCATCAAGAACCGGTTTACCTTCAGACTTCCATTTCCGTTGGAGCTCTTCAAGTCTCCTGACCATATCAAGCGCACACCTGACTGCTAACCCCGCATGGTCTTTCTGCTCCAGAGGCGCGCCCCAGAAGGCAACGATTTCATCTCCCACGAATTTATCCAGGGTCCCCTCCCATTTAAATATAACTTCCGTCATTGCCCCCAGATACTCATTAAGCATGGCAACCACTTCCTCAGGTGCATGTCCTTCTGAAAATCTTGTAAAACCCATTATATCGGAAAAAAGAACCGTTATCTCTTTCCTCTCCCCACCCAGCCTTGCCAGGTCAGGGTTTTTAATCAGTTCATTAACAACCCTTTCTGTCACGTAACTCGAAAACATCCTTCTGATCTCTCTTGCCTTCTTCTCTTCAACAAAATACCCGTAACTTATTATAAAAGTCCCTTCCGATATGACAGTAAGCAGGGGATATATCAGATTAAGCCTGATACCATACCAGGTAAAAAGACCCAGATTTGTGATGACAACAATAGAGGTTAGAGCCACGTAACCTGTAACAAGTGATAACGCCCTCTTTTTTTGACCTATAAACAGGGCAAGAATACCAGTCAGCAAAACTACAAGCAGATCAATATAAACCGGGGTCTTCTTTATAAAATTACCGCTCAGGATATTGGCAACAACAGTTGCATTCTTTTCAACACCCGGCATGTTTGCAGAAAAAGGAGTATTTTTCTGATCATATGTTGCCATGGCAGTCGTACCGATAAATACAATTTTACCCGTAAAAAAAGAGTCGGGGATACGCCCTGAAAGGACATCTGCTGCTGATTTGTGGATAATGCTGCCCTCTCTTCCTATATAATTGATATGGAGCCTGCCAAACTTATCAGTTGGAATAAATCTCCCCCCCAGTTCAACCCCTGTACCACCTATAATGCTTACCCTGTCCCGTGCAATGCCCAGGGCAACACGGGCAGCCTGGAGTGTCAATGAAGGGAAATACTCACCGTCATATTTGATATACAGGTTTTCCCATCTCAGTTTTCCATCCCTGTCAGGCAGGGGATAGACATGCCCGAATGTTGCAGAACCGGCTAAAGATTCAGGTGGCAGAAGCACCCTGTATGCCTCTATTGCCCGGAGATATTTCAGGTTCTCAACCCTCGGGATTGCCTGGTCATAAAGAATGTCCTCAATATCACCATCAAAAACCCTTCCTTCTTCAACCTCAAACCCAAGGGCAATAACGAGTCTGTCTTTATGTTTCCTTATCACTTCCGCAAGGGCCCTGTCTGCTTCGGGAGCCCCTGGCTCGGCATAAAAAATATCTACCACTACAACCTTTGGGGTTCCCTTAAATACCTTCTCAATCAACTCTGCCTGCAGCCTCCTGTTCCATGGCCATCTCCCATAAGTTGAAAGGCTCTCTTCATCAATCGTAACTATTAAGATATCCTTGGGAATTGGGGGTGGTGAAACAAGATTTCTGATTTTAAACCTGTAATCCAGAAGGAGGGTCTCTATATACTCATCAATGATCGGGGGGTTTTTGACGGTCAGGGCTGCAAATACAAGTGTGATAAGCAGGGGAATAAAAACAGTCGGTTTTCCGAACCATTTAGCATTAAAAATGCGGAATAGGGGTTTTATGAATCGCATCCCTTCAGGAGCCTGCTTCTATGATCCTCTACAATCCTGCCTTTGCTTCCCTCTCCGGTAAATTCGATAAGCTCAACTCTTCCATCTCCCCGTTCCAGATACATCACGTTTTCCCCTTCTATTTTCGGAAAATATCTCCCGGATATATCTTCATACATATCAATCCTGTAAAGCAGCGTACCATGCTCAGTACCTTCCTCTGTGGAAAGGCTTAGGAGCCCGTTTTTTTCATACACGGTATATCTTCCTTTTTCATTTTTATAACCGACAAAATACCTCCCGCCTGCCTTATGATAAATATCTGCATTCATTGGATAATACTTGTCGCCTACCATCTCAAAAAAAGTATCTCCCCTGACCTTAAAACTCTTTCCTGCATCGCACAGCACCCATTCCGAGGTTATTCCGTCAAGACTGTGGGTTAATATAACCTTTTCTTTCTTCAGAGAAGTATTTTTTAATTTCTCATAGTCTGTGTGGACTATACTGTTTCTTGCAGCTATATCATGTATAACTATGGCATCATCAAAGGCATTAATTGCCGCCCTGTACCGTTCCTCACCCCATATCCGCTCTATATAGTCGTTTATATCCCCGTAAATAACAGCAGCAGACTCAAATTGTTCTCTTGACATCGTAAGACTCTGAACCCTCTTCTCGGTATAGAGTTGCTTCCACAGTTCTCTATCATTAACAGTATCAGAACTGAAAATGAGTGTCTCACTATCAGTTGTAATCTTTATACCTATACATGGAACACCGTGCCACACAGGGGCCTTAATAGCTTCAAAGGTAAAACCCTCCGGGGTTTTGTAAATATTTCTGTCTTCCTCATAGAATATGGATGAAGAAAACGGATAAAAGCTCTCAGGCTCAACCCATTCCCTGTAAACAGGGTCTTTAAAGAGCATCCTCGGTCTTTTTGTCTTCTTGCTTATAACAATCTTCGCGATATCGGGATCTACAACATTACCCTTGTTATCGGTAACATGAAGAGCAGTTTTTCCGCCATCTTCATCTGCAGAGACTATCCTGTATTTTGCACGTGGACCTATTATTCCGTAATCAGTGTATTCCTCACAGGCAATATCAATTATATTCTTTGAATCATTTGAGAGACTTCTGTCCAGTGCAGGGCCTGATGCCCTGACAAGTTCATTATGAATATCCTCTGATGTAAGGAAAAAAACCTTTTGGCTTATATCCGGGGCATACATGTTAAAGAGGGCAAGATCAGTAAACCACCGCTTGTGGTCATCATGACAGTGAGTAATTATAAGACCCTTTATCTCTTTAAGCCCTTGACTTCCGATCTGTTGAAACAACGGAGCACCGCAGTCTATAAGATAGATAGACCGCCCGATGGTTATCTGATAAGTGATGCTTTTCCCCATGCTGGAAAAGGGGCCAAAGTCACCGAGTATGCGGACTGTAATACCGTCAGTCATTTGATAAATATTTTAGCATAAACGTTTAATAAAA
>UOGH01000026.1_pt1 | contig 10654 bp, 10 predicted proteins | sample 1989771 | NCBI WGS metagenome assembly UOGH01 (sample SAMEA4712198, study PRJEB27164) | hydrothermal vent metagenome | biome: marine basaltic hydrothermal vent biome; feature: marine hydrothermal vent; material: mineral | place: Pacific Ocean | collected 2011-06-14/2011-07-23 | depth 1691 m | reverse complement strand
CGGGGACCTGAAATAACGGGGAGGCTGCCGTCAGCAGAACAACGAGGAATGAACCAGACCTGGATACAGGATCAAAGGATTTCTCCTGTAATACCCATGGAAGCAGGAAGTAGGAGAGAGCGCTTGAGAGTGTGAAATAGAGAAGGAGGGTTCCCCATGTGTCCGGCATCAAAAATCCATTCATGGGAAAAGAGATAAGCCAGAACACAAAACCCGCAAGTGGCAATGCTTTCATTAGTGGCAGCATCAATGTAAAGTTTACAAAAAAGTTGACAAAAAAGTAAACAAAGTTGACAGCTGGACGACTTAAAAAAAGCATTTTTTATGGATATACTTAAATACAAACTGCAAAAAACAACCTAAAAGATTAAACATTTTCATATTTTCTAAACCTTAACAACCTATTACATTAACAGGAAAGAAACCCGGGAGGTGACGATGCGGCAATAACAAACAAATGTAACGTCCGGAAGAAAAAGTTTTCCGGCTTTTCAGCCGGAGTAAAACATTTCAAAAGGAGGATAATCTCAATGAAAGTTGCCAAAAGAGTCAGTAGATCCATAGTGTGGTTTTTGTTTCTTTGCAGCAGTGTCGCTATAATCCTCACAGGATGTGGGGGCGGAGGGGGCTCAACTTCAACAACAGATACAACATCAACGGGCACCACAGCAACACTTTCGGGAACAGCAGCCACCGGCAAGGCAATGGCCAATGCAACAATCACGATAAAAGACTCGGCCGGAGCCTCAACCTCAGGGTCCGCCGGAGCTGATGGTAAATATTCCATCGACGTAACGGACATGACACCACCGTTTCTTCTCAGCGCAACTTCCGACACCACAACACTTTACAGCGGAATCGACGCTACGGGAGTGGCAAACATACACCCGTTCACTGATTTAATCATTCGAAACTGGTACATTGCAAAGGGTACAGACGTTGACACGGTCTTTAACGGAACAGGTCCGCTATTCAGCCCTCCTACCGCAACTGAAATTGCCACCATGCAGAACGTGATCAAGTCTATTCTCACTACGCAGCTTGACCTGTTTCTGGATTCAGGCTCCTTCGACCTGTTCAGTACCGCCTTTGACGCTGATGGAACCGGTTTCGATGCGTTACTTGACAAGACACAAGTCTCTGTAAGCGATACCGACGTTAAGGTTGAGCTGGCAGATCCTGTGTCAGGAACTGTTATAGGCGATATATTAACCTTGCCCGCCGGAACGGACATATCAACAGACACAAATCCCGTGACCACAGCAATGAACGCTGTTGTCAGCGGTCTGTCAGGCCTGCAGGCTACAATAAATGCAAACGCATGCACTCTTGCAGGTACGGATATCCAGCCTTATTTTGTAACCGATTATATGTATAAGGGCTGGAATATTGACCAGTTAGCCATTATGCTTACTTCACTGTTCTGCCCCGATGGAACTGCATTAGAGGCGACAATTACGGCTGATTACGTTTCATATGACGATGCAACCGGCATACTAATAGCTATAGTGACGCTTAAGGACTCAACCGGGCACCAGGAGCAGGCAATTATGAGATTCCAGGATGTCAGTGGCACATGGGTTGCCTTGGGCGACGGTCTTCCTGCAGATATCAAGGTGCGCTCACGGGTAGAGGCCTACGTGAATGCCACCGGAATTACATTTGTAGACAAGAGACGGGTTAAAGTGATTGATTATGCAAATGCCATAACGGACGTGAGTGTTACCGACCCCGCCGGCATAGTCAACACCGTACTCCTTGTATGTGACGACTTCACAACACCCGGTGATTGCAATGCCCAGGGGTATGGCCAGGATTTTCCGGCAAAGGTCTTTCGGTTTGAAGATTCACAACTGCTCAAGGGAGCCTATCAGGTCAAAATCAGCTTCGATGGCGGTGTTACGTGGACAACCTATGAAAAGTCCATAATCGGCACCCCGGGGGTGGATCACACTGTAGCAGCCGATTTCCCGTTCTTCAAAGACATATCTACATACAGCATCTCATCTGTGCTCGACACTCCCATAACAGCCAGCGTATACACGCCTGCATGGGTTTCCGAGATAGCGACACCCTTTGTATCCCTCTGGGATGCCACCGGCACCTGGATTGGATCGCTTGATGCAGAATGGACGGGCATACCCAGGGCCGGACAGGATAATCAATTTACTGTTACGATACCGTCTACCACCTCCAACGGCACTGCTGTTGCATCAGCTACACTCGGGCAGGATGCAATGTCGGAGGTCTTTGAGGGCTGGGGCCAAACCAACGTATGGTGGTACTTCGAATAAAATAGCAGCCTGGGGAAGGCCGATTCGGCCTTCCCCTTTTCTCATGTATGCCTAATGAGCCTGAATATCAAACAACCAGCACCCTCCACTGAATATCCGGGCCGGGCAATGTGTTTTATATGGTTTTTCCCGAATGTTTCAGTGCTTTACTCCTCCCCATTTATTCCCGCACAATCTTCTGAAGAATCTTTTATATTTTTATATTATAATAACTGCCATTGGGGGCTGAGACTTAAACTCAAAGAGGCTTCTTAAGGTCATCACAACAAAACGCGGGTGGGGATTCAAGTATGTGTGAGTTTTGCACAAGTCACGGGGAAGGTAAAAAGTGGTATGAAAATATCGCCAATTATACCGAAGATGTCTTTTATCAGGTCAACTCGGAAGACAACCTGAAAAACTTTCTGACCAACCTGTCCCACTCCATGAAGACAGGGGTGGATAGGGCCCATAAGTGGAAAAAACGCCTGCCCCGCATTTACAGGCTTATCGCCTATCCCCTTGTTTCAGGGCACTTGAGAAAGACCCATTTCGGACAGGTTGTCCCCATCGAAGATATTGAAAACATACTTGCTAATTTCAATTCCGCTGTAAGGCTGCCGTGTGTGTGCCGGAAGGTTACTACAGGTAAAGACAGGAGGTATTGTTTCGGTATCGGCATGGACCTTACACCGGTATTCAAGGATGTGCCTGATTTCAGCGACTTTGACAGGGTATCAACAGGAGAGGCACTGGAATCCATAAGACATCTCGACGTTGAAGGCATGGCACATAGTGTCTGGACTTTTAATACTCCCTTCATCGGCGCCATATGCAACTGTGACAGGGATTGTATGGCCTACAGGTTTCAGGTAGACCTGGGAATCGGCAAGGCCATGTGGAAGGGGGAATATATTGCAGATATCGATCCACTGAAATGCAATGGCTGCAGGAAATGCATTGACAGGTGTTATTTTAACGCCATAACTCATGACAGACAAAAGAAGAAATGCTCTGTTAATCTGATGAATTGCTATGGATGTGGAATATGCAGGGTGGCATGCAAACACGATGCTATCAGTTTACTTGACAGGTCCGCTATCTCACAGGTTGCAAATGAGTGGTAACACTGCTGGATGCCTGTCCTGAGGCCACAGAAGATCTCCGGAAAAACCGTTTGGGTTTTGATTTAGGATATAATTATCGCATGATTATTGTAAGTGCCTGCCTTGCAGGCTTGAATACAAGGTATGACGGCGGCAATCAGGCCGATGAACGGGTAATCGCCCTCCTGAAGGCAGGCATTGCCATCCCTGTCTGTCCCGAACAGCTCGGTGGCCTTCCCACCCCAAGACCAAAGGTGGAAATTCAGGATGGGGACGGCCATGATGTGCTCTCAGGAAATGCTGTAGTTCTGGCTGAGGATGGCACAGACCTGACGGAACAATTTATAAAAGGAGCCTCAGAGGTGCTTAAACTGGCCATGACGATGAATGTCAGGGAGGCCATACTGAAGGATGGAAGTCCCTCCTGTGGTGTAAACCATATAAAGAGAAAGGGGGAAGAGACCGTTGGCATGGGGGTGCTGGCAGCGCTCTTCAGTCTCAACGGGCTAAAGGTCAGAAGTAATGATTCCCTTTAAGGACGAAAATCCCACCCGTACATTCCCTTTCTTCACGATTACCATAATTGTTCTGAACGTCCTCGTATTTTTCGTGGAGATGTTTCACCCCTCCGGCATGAAAGCACTGGTCTATAAATACGGGGCCATCCCCCGAAACCTGCTCTCAATGAGTGATAACCAGCAGGTACCCGCAATCCTGACCATCTTCACATCCATGTTTATGCACGGGGGATTGCTCCATATCTCCGGGAACATGCTGTATCTGTGGATTTTCGGGAATAATATTGAAGACAGGCTTGGACATTTCAGGTTCCTTCTCTTCTACATGCTTAGCGGGATTGTTGCAGTCTATGCCAATGCTATTGCGTCTCCTTCCTCCCAGATTCCGATGATAGGGGCAAGCGGGGCGGTATCAGGAATCCTCGGTGCATATCTGTTGCTTTATCCCCAGGCAAGAGTGCATACTCTAATATTCTTTGGATTCTTTATCCAGATTATCAGGGTTCCAGCCCTTCTTGTTATAGGTTTATGGGGGTTTATTCAGGTAATCAGCGGCATAATAAGTAAAGGACAGGCGGCACAGGGAGGAGTTGCATGGTTTGCCCATATCGGGGGGTTCCTCTTCGGGCTACTGACAATATACCTCTGGGTGCCTGAGAAAAGACGAAGAGATTAGCTTTGTTGCAGGAGGGCACGGTCTCCTGCGAAGGAGGTAAAACATGGTAGTAATATGCCCTAAGTGCAGGACAAAACTGAAGGTTTCAGATGAAAAGGTATCTCCGGACGGCAGCAGGTTTCGCTGTCCGAGGTGCAGCAGTGTGCTCCTTGTTAAAAAACCGCTGAAAAAAGCAACAGAAATCAACAAAAACCTGGTAATGGTAGCCCATTCCGACGAGGCCGTTGCGGAAAAGACTGCAAAACTCCTTCGCGCAGAGGGATATGATGTTATCACTGTCAGGGATGGTATTGAGGCCATGGTCACAGCCCTGAACAGACTCCCCTTCATTGCAGTTATTGACGTTTCCCTTCCAAAGATATATGGGTTTGAGGTATGCCGGAAGCTCAAGGGCAGGCCGGAGACCGAGGATATCGGGATTATCCTTGTACCCAGTGTATACGACAAGACCAAATACAAGCGCCCGCCATCCACACTTTATGGGGCTGATGACTATATTGAAGAAGATGAAATTGAGGAAAGCCTTCTTGCAAAAATCAACAACATGAAAAAAGGCAACAGAATAGCGGAAACAAGCGCTGAGGAACAGAAAGCCTCACCACAGACGGAGAAACCGGCAGCTACCTCTACTACAGAACCACCGTCTGATGAAGGGATTGAGAGGGCAAGGAGATTTGTTCGCACAGTCCTTTCCGACATCCTTATTTACAATCCCGACCGGGTTAACGAGGCCATTGGATCAGGGACATTCAGAGAGGTTTTTAAATCTCAACTCACTGAAGGGTTTAAGCTTTATCAGATGAGAATTGCTCAGGAAGTCAGAGACAAAGGTGACTTTTTCCATGAGGAGATAGAAGCATTTACAGAAAGAAAGAAAAAAGAACTGGAAGGTTAAAAAATCCGATATCAAGAGCTTTTTTCTGCAATTCCGAGATATTCAGCCTTCAAGCCGAATATTTTACCTTATGTGCCCTTGCCTATTAAGTCCTGAAATGAGTATATTAGCACTCAACAGAAGCGAGTGCTAACAGATAAGTGCTTCATTATGGTTGTGAAATCAGGATGAAACATTTGGAATTACAAACATGAGGCGAGGCCTCTAAAAACCAAAAAACCATCAAGAAAGGAGAGGTGTCTATGAAGTTCAAGCCATTGAAAGACCGGGTATTTATCTCTTACACAGAGGACGTTGAGAAGACTCCAGGAGGCATTTATGTTCCTGAAACTGCAAAGGAGAAGCCCCAGAGGGGAAAGATTGAGGCTGTTGGTTCCGAGGTGAAAGAGGTCAAGGTTGGTGATGAGGTAATGTTTGACAGATACTCAGGCTCCAAGGTAAAGATGAACGGTTCGGAGTACCTGATCATCAAGGAAGAAGATATTCTTGGAATAGTTGAATAACCGGATTCAGGATTTAATCAATCCAGAGACTACGCAGACAGAATTTTCTAAAATTAAAGGAGGATTAAGGGTATGGCTGCAAAACAGTTGTATTTCAATGAGGAGGCGAGACAGGCTATCCTTAAAGGTGTTACGCTTCTAACAGATGCAGTAAAGGCAACACTGGGACCCAAGGGAAGAAATGTGATAATTGACAGGAAGTTTGGGGCACCCACTATCACAAAAGACGGCGTAACAGTGGCAAAGGAGATTGAACTCAATGACCCATTTGAGAATATGGGGGCACAGCTTGTCAGGGAGGTAGCTTCAAAGACCTCTGACGCAGCAGGTGACGGCACAACCACTGCAACGGTCATTGCCTTTGCACTTTACAGGGAGGGAATGAAGAATGTTACCGCCGGTTCAAACCCCATGGACCTCAAGAGGGGAATAGAGAAGGCCGTTGAAGTGGCAGTTGATGAGCTGAAGAAGATGAGCAAGCCTGTACAGGACAAGAAGGAGATAGCCCAGGTAGGCACGATCTCGGCAAACAGTGACCCTTCAATCGGTGAGCTTATTGCAGATGCAATGGACAAGGTGGGCAAGGATGGTGTCATAACAGTTGAAGAGGCCAAGAGTATGGCCACAACACTCGATATTGTTGAGGGTATGCAGTTTGACAGGGGTTATATCTCACCTTATTTCATAACAGACCCTGAGAGAATGGAGTGTAATCTCGAGGATGCCTATATCCTGATTCACGACAAGAAGGTATCAAGCATGCGTGATCTGATCCCGCTGCTTGAGCAGATAGCAAAGATGGGCAGGCCCTTACTTATTCTTGCTGAAGATGTAGATGGTGAGGCCCTTGCAACCCTGGTGGTCAACAAACTCCGCGGCACCCTGCAGATATGCGCTGTTAAGGCACCTGGCTTTGGTGACAGGAGAAAGGCCATGCTTGAGGATATAGCCATTCTTACAGGTGGCACCGTAATCTCGGAAGACCTCGGCATGAAGCTTGAAAACGTCAAGATCAACGACCTTGGCCGTGCAAAGAAGATAACCGTTGACAAGGAAAACACCACTATTGTTGAGGGAGCAGGAGATACTTCAAGCATCCAGGGCCGCATCAAGCAGATAAAGACACAGATGGAAGAGACCACTTCGGATTATGACCGGGAAAAACTCCAGGAGCGTCTTGCAAAGCTGGCCGGTGGTGTTGCTGTTATCAATGTAGGCGCTGCAACCGAGACCGAGATGAAGGAAAAGAAGGCCAGGGTTGAAGATGCATTACATGCAACAAGGGCAGCTGTTGAAGAGGGCATCATCCCTGGCGGCGGAGTGGCACTGCTGAGATGTATCCCTTCCATAGACGCTCTCAACCTTGAAGGTGACCAGCAGATTGGAGTTGGCATAGTCAGGAAGGCCCTTGAAGAGCCGATCAAGCAGATTGTAGTCAACGCCGGTCTTGAGGGCGCTATAATCGTTGAAAAGGTAAAAGATTCAAAAGATAAGAACTACGGGTTTGACGCCCAGAGCGAGCAGTTTACGGATATGATAGAGGCAGGGATTATCGACCCCACAAAGGTGACCAGGACAGCATTACAGAATGCCGCATCCGTGGCATCCCTCATGCTGACAACCGAAGTTATGGTTACAGATATCCCTGAGAAGGAAGCTCCAGGTATGCCTCCAGGTATGCCCCCTGGCGGCGGAATGGATATGTACTAAAAAGTCTGTACGAGAGAAGGAAAAACAGGCAGGGGCTGTTAAAAAGCCCCTGTCTTTTTTTATACACGATCTTTCTTCTTGTGTTATCCTAATAAATGCACATGTCTACCAGGTTAAAGAGTTCCATTATCATATGCTCCCTTCTCTTAATAGTAACCTTTGTTATCTATTCATTCATCAATATCCTGGTCCCGCTGAATCCAGGAAAACCGGTAGAGGTATATGTGAAGAAGGGAATGACCTTTTCCGAGACACTTCAGAAACTTCAGGAAGGAGGCCTGCTAAGGGATAAAAATATCGTCCTTCTTATAGGCAAGATAACCCGTATTGACAGAAAGATAAAGACTGGCCTCTATGAATTCAGCGGCCCTGTAACACCTCTTCAAATAATTAATGCCCTGATATCAGGACGGGTCGTGGAATTCAAAGTAACCATCCCCGAGGGTTATAATGTCTGGCAGATTGCAAGAACCCTTGATGCATCAGGTATTATTACAGAGGAGGATTTTTTCAGGCTTGCCTACAACAGGGAGTTCCTTGACAGTATGAGTATTGATGCGCCGTCAATCGAGGGATATATTTTTCCTGATACCTACAGCTTCCCAAAGGGTATGCCCCCGGAGGATGTCCTGAAAAGACTGGTTTCCGGGATGAGGAGACATTTTACCGCGGACATGAGGGACAGGGCAAAAGAATTGGGCCTTACAGAGAGAGAGGTGCTGACCCTTGCCTCCATAATTGAAAAAGAGGCCAGGGTTGATGATGAACGCCCCCTTATCTCGGCGGTATTTCATAACAGACTGAAAAGGGGAATGCCCCTTCAGGCAGATCCGACAAGCATTTATGGATTCAAGGATTTGTCCGGGGTCATCACGACAAAAGACCTGAAGAGAGAATCTCCCTATAACACATATGTTATACGTGGACTTCCACCAGGCCCCATTGCCTCTCCGGGGTTTAAGTCTATTATGGCGGCCCTCTATCCGGCAGATGTGCCGTACATCTTCTTTGTCTCTGACAATAATGGAGGGCACCGATTCTCTGAAACAGAGGCAGAGCACAGAAAGGCCGTTATGTTGTACAGGGCGGTAAAACAGGGCAAGTAAGCACTTGTTTATGGTTATATTTACAATTACATTATGATTAAGCGCAGGAAAACAAGAAAGATATTTGTGGGCCAGGTCCCTGTTGGTGGAGATGCGCCAATCTCTGTGCAATCCATGACAAAGACAGACACCCGGGATATAAAGGCCACGGCAAGACAGATAAGGGGCCTTGAACGGGCGGGGTGCGAGATTATCCGGCTGGCCGTACCGGACATTGAAGCTGCAAGGGCAATCGGGGGGATTAAAAGGCAGGTAAGCATTCCCGTGATAGCAGACATACATTTTGACTGGAGACTTGCCCTTGAGTCAATAAATCAGGGAGTGAACGGGTTGAGGATAAATCCCGGCAATATTGGTGCAAAATGGAAGGTAAAAGAGGTTGTTAAGGCTGCCGGAGCGCACGGGGTACCAATAAGGATCGGGGTAAACTCAGGTTCTCTTGAGAAGGATATCCTTAAGAAATACGGGCGTCCAACACCTGAGGCACTTGTTGAAAGTGCGGCCAAACACATAGAGATACTTGAGGACATGGACTTCAGGCTCATAAAGGTATCGTTAAAGGGGTCGGGTGTTCCACTTACCGTTGATGCCTACAGGTCTTTTTCCGAAAGGTTTGACTATCCCCTGCATGTAGGGATTACAGAGGCCGGCCCCCCGCCTGTCGGGGTTGTCAAGAGTGCTACAGGTATCGGCATACTCCTTAATGAGGGAATAGGCGATACGATAAGGGTCTCTCTTACTGCTCCGTCCAGGGTGGAGGTAGAGGTCGCCTACGAGATACTCAAATCCCTTGACCTGAGACAGCGGGGCGTAAATATCATCTCCTGTCCCACTTGCGGCAGGTGTAATCTTGACATAATAAGAATTGCAAAAAGGATACATAAAAACCTCCAGGGGGTTCCGTCTCCCCTGACCGTGGCGGTTATGGGCTGTGTTGTTAATGGTCCCGGCGAGGCCCGGGAGGCTGATTTCGGAATAGCCGGAGGAAAGGGTGAGGGAATTGTATTCAAAAAGGGAAAGGTTATAAAAAGGGTAAAGGAAGAAGAGTTGATAGATGCCCTCATGGAGGCTGTTGAGGAGGACGCAGGTTGGAGGTAATCAGAAATTCACGGGTAATGCAACAGACTGTAAAGGAGTATCTTCACCGGGGCAACTCCATCGGTTTTGTTCCGACCATGGGTGCACTCCATGAGGGGCACCTGAGCCTTATCCGGAGATGCAGGGAGGAAAATGATATCTCGGTGGTGAGTATCTTTGTTAACCCCTTGCAGTTTGGACCATCCGAGGACCTCAGCCGCTATCCCCGAAATGTGGAAGATGATATGGCTGAGTTAAAGAAAGCGGGGGTTGACATCCTCTTCATGCCCGGGGTTGAAAATATATATCCCGAGGGGTTTGCCACGCATGTCAATGTTGAGCACCTCTCTGACAGGCTCTGTGGACACTTCAGGCCGGGTCACTTCAGGGGTGTGGCAACAGTTGTAACAAAACTGCTCAATATTACAAGGCCGGCAAGGGCCTACTTCGGCCAGAAGGATTTTCAGCAATTCCTGATTATAAGGCAATTGGTGAGAGACCTTGATATCGACACTGAAACGGTTATGTGCCCCACAGTAAGGGAAGCTGACGGCCTTGCAATGAGCTCTCGAAACCAATATCTTTCACCCGAGGAGAGAAATGCTGCAACTGTCATTTACAGGACCCTCTGCGAGGCAAAAAGGCGGGTCATTTCCGGAAATGTCACTTTCGGTGAGATCAAATCCTTCATGAAAAACACTCTCTCAACAGAGCCCCTTGTGGAGGAAGTCCAGTATGCCTCTGCTTTTGACGCCGGGACACTTGAAGATATAGCCTCCATGAATGTTAC
>UOGH01000172.1_pt1 | contig 10791 bp, 11 predicted proteins | sample 1989771 | NCBI WGS metagenome assembly UOGH01 (sample SAMEA4712198, study PRJEB27164) | hydrothermal vent metagenome | biome: marine basaltic hydrothermal vent biome; feature: marine hydrothermal vent; material: mineral | place: Pacific Ocean | collected 2011-06-14/2011-07-23 | depth 1691 m | reverse complement strand
CTTGCCGATAATCTTTTCCCTTAAGGTTGGTTCAAGGAGACCCTCAAGTGCCTTCTTTACATCCTCAATGGCCTCATATATTACTGTATAAAGTCTGATATCAACATCCTCTTTTTCAGCGGCCTGTGCTGCCTTTGATTCGGGTCTGACGTTGAAGCCTATTATAATGGCATTGGATGCAGAGGCCAGCATTACGTCGGACTCGTTAATTCCTCCGACAGCCGTGTGTATCACCCGCACCTTGACCTCGGGGTGGGTTATTTTCTCAAGGGATTCCCTGATGGCCTCTACGGAACCCTGCACATCGGCCTTGATAATTATGTTTAACTCCCTGATCTCTCCCTCCTTGATCTGCGAGTAGAGCTCATCGAGCTTGACCTTCTTTGCCCTGGCCATCTCTGCCAGCCTTTCCTTGTGGAGCCTGGCCATTGCTATCTGCCTGGCCTTCTTTTCATCTTCCACTACAACAAAGTGGTCACCAGCCTGGGGAACCTCTGAAAACCCGATTACTTCAACAGGTGTTGAAGGTATGCTCTCTGTAACCCTCTTTCCCCTGTCATTAATAAGTGCCCTGACCTTGCCGTAAGACTTTCCTGAAACAAATGCGTCTCCGATCTTCAGTGTTCCTGACTGCACAAGGACGGTTGCAACCGGACCTCTGCCTTTATCGAGCCTGGATTCTATGATTACTCCCCTTGCAGATTTTTCGTGTTTTGCCTTTAACTCCATCATTTCAGCCTGAAGCAGTATCATCTCCAGCAGGTCATCTATTCCAATCCCGTTCTTTGCAGATACATCCACAAAGATATTCTTTCCCCCCCACTCTTCAGGAACAATATCGTATTCAGCCAGTTCACTCCTTACCTTCTGGGGATTTGCCTCGGGCTTGTCAATCTTGTTCACAGCCACAATAATGGGAACACCTGCAGCCTTTGCGTGGTTGATGGCCTCCACTGTCTGGGGCATGACACCGTCATCAGCGGCAACTACCAGTATAACTATATCCGTGGCCTGTGCACCCCTTGCCCTCATTGTTGTAAAGGCCTCATGACCGGGTGTATCCAGAAATACTATATCCCTGTCCTTAAGCCTTACCTTGTATGCCCCGATATGCTGGGTTATCCCGCCTGATTCGGTCTCGGTAACGCGGGTCTTTCTAATTGCGTCAAGGAGCGAAGTTTTTCCGTGGTCAACATGCCCCATTACAGTTACAATCGGAGCCCTTGGCGACAGATCTTCAGGCCGCTCCTCAACCTCCTCAATCTCCACCCTTTCATTTTCCAGAGGGGCTGACTCTAATTTTATCCCGAGGCTGTCAGCAATGAGTATGGCTGCATCCAGATCTACCGGCTGGTTTATCGTGACCATTGTACCAAGTTCCATAAACTTCTTTATAACCTCAGAGACCTTCTGGCCGATCAGTTCTGCAAATTCCTTGACAGTGGCGCCTTCAGGCAGTTTCATCGCCTTTTTCCTCGGAGCTGCCGTTGAGATATGCTGTGTTTGCGAGGCAGTATGCTGTGACCGGCCTTGGTTAAGAACCCTTCCCCTTCCGGTCCTCTTTCCACTCTTTGAGTCAAGCCACTTCTTGGGTTCAATCTTTCTTATAGCCTGAAATGCACGCTGCATACTCTTTCTTTTTGTGGTATCTGCCTTCTGGTCTGTTGCCTCTTTTTTGAGACCGTCAGGGGAGACAGTCTCTTCACTGCTACCGGCAACAGCTATACTTGATTCCGTCTTCTTTCCGGTTTTTGCTTCTTTCCCGGGTTCCTGCTGAACCGGTACGGCTGCTTTTACTGTTTCTTTTCCAGCACTTTTTAAACCTTTTCTGAATACCTTTTCCACTTTAACCGCAATATCTGTATCAATATTTGAAGAATGGGTTTTTCCATCAACTCCCATCTTCTTTAATTCGTCAAGGATATCTTTATTCTTTACTCCCAGCCGTTTGGCAAGTTCGTAAACTCTTATCTTTTCCATCAATATCTCCCTTTTCTGGCACTGCTATAAACAGGACTTGTCACAGTTATCATAAAATGTTATCATATTTACTCCTTTTAGTGCAAATAAGACCCCGATTAAGGAGGATATTACAAGATGGCAATATGTTATGTTTGTGGCAAGATACGTGCAGTTGGAAATAATGTCAGTCACTCCAACAAGAAAACAAAGAGGGTTTTCAAACCTAATCTTCAGAGGATAAAGATAGTGACTGACAGTGGTCCCAAAAAGACTTATGTATGTACAAGGTGTATCAGGTCCGGCAAGATTACAAAGGCAATCTGACCTGGTTGATTTTTTAAATCAGGGTCTGACTTTTTATATTACGAGTCATATTCAGGAATTGGTGAAATCTTATGGATTCAAGGTGCAGGGATACGGGTGAAAGGCCTGCATCCCTGTTATCGACTAAACTTGGGGAAGAACCGGAACAGTCAATCCATAAGCAGGACAGTCAATCCATAAGATTAAGAAATGATAATTGGTCTTTTAACCCTGGATATATTTATCCCCGAGGCTGGTTCACTGAAGTCAAAACGCTTCGTAATCCGCTCACTCAAAGACAGGCTCGCGAAATTTAATGTCTCGGTAGCAGAAGATGCCAATAATCTGTGGCAAAGGACTACCATCTCGATAGTGTGCGTTACGAATGATACCTCACACCTTTACAGTACCTTTGAGAAGATAAAAAATCTGGTTCTTTCCGAGGCGTCCATTGAGGTGCTGAAGATGGATATAGAGTTGCTGTAAGTCAGAAACAATTAACTTTTAAAGGAATATAAAATTATGCTGCCATATAAACGTTCAAAGCGCATCGGCGACCTCATGAGGGAGGAGATTGCCGATATTGTCATGAGGAGGTTGAAGGACCCCCGTCTGGGTTTTCTGACCATAACGTCGGTGGATGTCACGGACGACCTGAAGATTGCCAGGGTTTATGTGAGTGTCCTCCAGAAAAGCGAAACAGGGAAGACCCTGAAGATTCTGAATTCCGCAAAGGGATTTATAAGGTCGGAGCTGCGAAAGCGCGTAAGGATGAAGGTGCTTCCAACGCTTGAGTTCCATGAGGATGAATCAATTGAATATGGGGCGAAGATAGATGATCTGCTCCGCAAGATAAAAAAAGAGGGTGAAAATGAAGGTTCCTGAAGAGATAGTTGAACTTGTCAGGAGAGAGCAGTATTTTACAATTGCCTCCCATATCAACCCTGAAGGAGATGCCCTGGGCGCATCCCTTGCCCTTGCCCTTGCCCTGAGATTGATGCACAAGGATGTGAGGGTCTTTAACAGCGATGGGGTGCCGTATATGTATAACTTTCTTCCTTCTTCAGAGTTGGTTGAGACCGTGATGGACAGGGAGAGACTGAAGCACTCGATCCTCCTTGTCCTGGACTGTAATGACCTTGAGAGGGTGGGGCTGAAGGATGTGGAGTGTAAAAAGATTGTTGTTATCGACCATCACCAGACTGTTACGGATTTTGGTCATGTAAGATGGATAGAACCCGAAAGCCCTGCTGCCGGCTTGATGATATATAATCTTTTAAGAGAACTTGATGTGGAGATTAACACGGAAATGGCTGTAAACCTATATGCAGCAATTGCCGTGGATACGGGAACCTTCAGGTATGAAAACACCACGCCGGAGGTGCTGAGGGCGGCTGCCGGGCTGGTGGAGGCAGGGGTTAACCCCGGAGAAGTTTCCCGGCAGCTCTATGAATCATGGTCTGTCAACAAGTTCAGGCTTTTTGTCAGTATGCTGAACACAGTGGATATTGTGCATACAGGTAACATTAACAGTGCCATTGCGACCATTACACTGGAGATGTTCAAAGAGACAGGGGCGGATGCCTCGGATACAGAGAACTTTATAAACTTTCCAAGGATGATAGAGTCTGTGGATATATCGGCCATGTTCAGGGAGGTTGAATCCGGTTGCTGGAAGGCCAGCCTCAGGAGTAAAGGCAACTGTGATGTTTCATTGATTGCCTCGCATTTTGGAGGGGGAGGACATAAAAACGCTGCCGGTTACAAGGTTTGTGGTGATATCGAGGATATAAAGAGGGGACTTTTAGAGGCGATTCAGGATTCAGTAGCATCCCGATGACTATAGAGCAGAGTTTTAAAGACAGCGTTGTTATAAATCTGAATAAACCGCCAGATATCACATCCCACCAGGCAGGGCGCAAGGTGCAACGCATTCTCGGGGCCTCGAAGGCCGGTCATGCAGGCACCCTCGATCCCTTTGCCGAAGGTATCCTGCTTGTCTGTCTGAATGACTCTACAAGGATAACCGAGTACCTTTCATCACTTGAAAAGGAGTATATCGCCCACTTTCAGCTCGGCATGGTGACCGATACCCTTGACATTACAGGAAGTATAGTCAGGGAAGAGGACCCTTCCGGCATTGATGAGGACAGGATAATAAGGGTTCTCAGGCAATTTGAGGGGGAGTTAATGCAGGTCCCCCCGATGTATTCAGCCATAAAGCAGAAGGGGGTGCCGCTTTACAAGCTTGCGAGGAAGGGGGTCACTGTTCCGAGAGAAGAGCGGAGGGTCTTTATTGGTGTGATGGAGCTTCTCTCTTTCTCTCTGCCCGAGTTTGTTGTAAGGATAAGATGTTCCAAGGGGACGTATATCAGAAGCCTTGCCCGTGATATAGGTGAGGCCCTTGGAGTGGGAGCTGTGGTTAGAAGGCTGCAAAGAACCGCAATAGGACACTTTAAAATAGAGGATTCTGTCTCTTTTGAGGCTCTTCAGAGAGGAGTATTTACTTTTTCCTCAATGGATGAGGCACTGGGACATCTTGATGAATTAATCCTGAATGACGATCAGTTCAGGCTTGCCAGTCATGGTACTGCTTTTTTTGCAGGGGCTGGAATGCCCGGGGGAGAACTGGTCAGATTAAAAAGTCCGGCTGGTGACTTTTTTGCCATTGGGAAGTTACAGGACGGGGGGGGCGTGAAGATAGAAAAGGTCTTTTTTCGCCAACCGGTGAAAAAATGAAAGTGTTAAATAAAGATAGAAGGGTTAACTACGGATACACGTTGAGAATTTTCTGTGCCGTGCAATTTTAAAGCTGCAGTGTACTTTTTTTCGTGACCAGGAATTAACGTTTTTTGCAACTTTCGGAAAAAAAAAGAAAAAGTACTTGACAAGAAAAAAAAATTCTGCTTATATAGAGGTATGCTGCTTGGTGAAAAAATTCCAATAGGGCTGGATATCGGGGCCGGTTTTTTAAAGGTGGCCCGGATAAAAGAGACGAGGGGCGGATATGAACTTGAAGAGTTTGATATGATTCCGCTGCCCCCTGAACTCATTGTAGATGGCTCTATCATCGATTCCCTCCGTCTCGCTGATTCAATCAAGGAACTCCTCCGCAAGTCAAGGATAAAAGGTAAGGAAGCCGTTATATCGGTTTCCGGTCACTCCTCGGTAATTATTAAAATGATAAGCCTGCCCGAAATGAGCGAGGAAGAGCTTGAGGAATCCATAAAGTTTGAAGCAGAACAGTATGTCCCGTTTGACATAAACGATGTAAACATTGATTTCCAGATTATCGGTCCAAGGGATGAGCCCGGACAGATGGATGTTATACTGGTGGCAGTAAAGAAGGATGTAATCAACGAGTATGTCAGTGTTGTAAAGGATGCCGGGTTAACCCCTGTTATTGTGGACGTCGATGTGTTTGCCCTTGAAAATATGTACGAGTTGAATTATGAGATCTCGGCTTCCAGGAATGTTGCCCTTGTGGACATAGGGGCAAGCTCCATCAAGATGAATATCATTAAAGGTGGCATCCCGTCTTTTACGAGGGACGGCCCTGTGGGGAGCAACCTCCATTCAGAAGCCCTGCAGAGGGAGTTCCATATACCTTACGAGGTAGCCGAGAGGCTTAAGAGAGGCGAGACAGTCGAGAATATATCGGAGGAGGAGGCCAGGACTGTAATTGAAGCTGCCTCTGAGGAGATTTTTAACGAGATAGGCCGTTCCATAGAGTATTTCAGGACCTCCATGGGGAAAGAGGAAGTTTCTGAACTGATACTCAGCGGCGGCTGTGCACTTATTGCAGGATTTCCCGAGATGCTTGCCGAGCGGTTGGGTATTGAGGTGAAGATAGCAAATCCATTCCAGAACATTACTATCTCGAAGAAACTGGATGAAGCTTATATCAGGGATATAGCACCTATAGCCGCTGTTTCTGTGGGGCTTGCCATCAGGAGGGTTGGAGACAGATGATAAGGATAAATCTTCTCCCTGTCAAAAGAAAAAAGAAGCCGAAGCCTGTTCCAGGCTTTATAATAGCCACTGTAATAGCAACAGTTATTGTATTGGTCGGAGTGCTCTTTACATATGTTAATATCAAGGAAGAGGTCAAGTCACTTCAAGCCAAAAAGACCTCCAATGAACAGAAACTCCAGGATTTGAAGAAAAAACTCAAGGCATTGGAGAATTATGAAACGCTTGTTAAAGCAGTGGAACGGAAGAAAGGTGTAATCCTGCAATTAAGAAAGAATCAGGGTGTCCCTGTCAGGTTGATGGATGAACTCAGCAAGAATCTGCCAAACGGGATATGGCTTAAGGAGCTTAAAGTTAAAGGCAACCTGGTTGATATAGAAGGTTATGCATTTACCAATTCTGATGTAGTGAAATATGTAAACAGGCTCAAAAAGTCCTCGTTGTTCAGCTCTGTTTACCTTGCCGAGTCAAAACGCAAGGAGATTTCCGAGGGCGGTTCAAAGGAGAAGATTCCTGTGTATAACTTCAAGATAAAACTGGGAATAAGGATTTAGGATGGCGCTAAAATTAAAAATAGATCTCAAGACGGTTCCGCCGGCAGCTCAATATGCTATAGCCATAGGCTTGCCCCTTCTGATTATAGTTCTCTTTTTCTTTGTCTATTACAAGCCCAGGACTGCCGAGATCAAGCTGCTCGAAAAAAATATTGCAAAGCAGGAGCAGGAGATAGGAAAGGCAGAAGCGAAGCTCAGGAAACTCCCTGAGATCAAGGCCCGTTATGAGGTGCTGGTTAAAGAACTGGATGAGCTGAAGAGACAGTTACCTGAAGAAAAGGAGGTAACCACACTTCTAAAGCAGGTTTCAGACCTTGGAATCAAGGCTGGTTTGCAGATAAAGCTCTGGAAGCCGTCCAAAAAGAAGACCCACCTGAGTGGAGTTGTATATGAGATACCAGTGAAAGTGGAGATGGTAGGTTCATACCACAGGCTGGGCTATTTCTTCAGTTCACTTACAAGACTCAGCAGGATAGTAAATGTTACAAACCTGAAACTCAGTAATGCAAAACCCGAGACAAGGGAAGCCAAGTTGCAAATATCCTTTGTTGCCCTGACATTTTCTGCAATTCCTGAAAGCGAGATTCAAAAAGGGGCGGCAGGTAAAAAGGGAAAGCGGGGTCGTAAAAGATGAAGACCATAGTAAATATATTGCTTGTAATTCTGTTGACTTCCGTGCTTGTTGCCTGTAAGGACAAAGCTCAGGTTAAAAAAACCGGACCGGCAAAGAAAACACCTGTTCAAACAACTACAGTTAAAAGTACAAGTGGAACAGACAAGTCTGAAGCCAAAGCCAGGAAGACTATTGAACCAATTATCTATGACCCTGATGGCAGACGTGATCCGTTTCTTTCCATTATTGTCCTGACAAAACAGAAAGTCGAGAAGAAAAAGAAGACGCTTAATCCACTGGAGAATTATGACGTTACAGATTTCCGGCTCCTTGGTGTTGTTTATACCGGCAAGGAATATTATGCCTCGGTTGCCCTACCTGACGGGAAGGCTTATACTATTAAAAAAGGAACGACTTTAGGGCTTTATGGCGGAAAGGTTATTGATATCAAGAGTGATGCTGTTATAATCAGGGAATATGTGGTTGATTACAGAGGACAATTAAAACCTAGAGATACAGTTTTGAAGCTCCGCAAAGAGGAGGAATAATGGAGAAACAATATATGAGAAGAAGAAATTCATTTAACGGGTTATGGGCTATGGGTTGCAGGTCAGACGCTCAATGTGTAATTCCCGGTTCGCAGCGTTTAAACTTTTATTCTTTTGCACTTCTTGTTTCATGTCTTTTTCTTTTTACGTCATTCTATGGATGTAGCTCGGTAGAACCTGTCAAGCGGGTTGACGGGGCTGCCCAGGTTAAGGAAACTCCTCCAGAGATAACTTCAATTACAGCTTCAGACAACAGTCTTACAATATCTGCAAGTGCACCCTTTGAGTATACAATATACAAACCGGATGATCCGTTCAAGGTGGTTGTAGGGCTCAAAGGGGTGTCCCTCGGTAAATATACCCGGAAGATTGTGCCGGATGTTGCCGGGATAACCGAGGTCAGGCCGGAGTATGCCAGGGTGCCCACCGAGGGTGCAAGGCTTGAGGTGCTTCTTTCTTCTCCGGCAAATATAGTGCCGCAATATAGACGGGGCACTCTGACATTATTATTAAAAGAAGAAGCAGCTGGGAACCAGAGCTCGGAAGAACCTTCCGGGAGCGTCTCTGAAGCAGCCGTTGATCTGCCACCTGCACAATACATTGATGACGTATCAATGGAACGCCTTGGAGATAAAGTAGTGGTTGTTGTTAATGGTGACGGCAGGATGATCCCTGATGTCTTTCCGCTTGACGGCAGGCTTGTGATAGATATTCCCGGTGTTGATATGAGGGCATCCGTCCCTGAGACTGTAATAAAACCACTGAGGGGTATCAGGTGGGGTGAGTATGAAGGTAGATTACGTATTGTCCTCGACCTTGATGATAATACCACCTTTGATGTTGTATCAATAGCCAACAGGATAGAGATATCGCTCCGTTCACCGGAGCTTCTTGAAGAGTCAGCGTCAGAAATATCCAGGAAAGTTGATTCAGGTGAAGCCAGGAATAAGGTGAATAGAGAAGAAGGACTTCTTGCTGAATCTGCCAGGGAAATTGTAGCCGGTAAATATACGGGAAGAAAGATATCCCTTGATTTTCAGGATGCAGATATTATCCCCATATTCAGACTCCTTGCAGATGTAAGCGGTTATAATGTAGTTGTTGATCCACAGGTTAAGGGGAAAGTTACGATAAAACTCATAAATGTTCCCTGGGATCAGGCTCTTGATCTTATAATGAAGACCCACAATCTCGGTATGGTTTTAGAAGGTAATATAATAAGGATAGCTCCACTGTCTGTTCTTGTCAAGGAGAGGGAAGAGGCCATAAAGGCAAAAGATGCTGCAAGGAAGGCAGAACCTCTTGTGACAAAAGTCTTCCCCATCAGTTATGCCGATGTGAGCAAGGTGAAGTCGGCGATAGACCAGGGAAAGATACTCTCGGAGAGAGGAAATGTAAGTGTTGACCAGCGGATAAGTTCTTTAATAATAAAGGATGTTCCAAGCAATATGCCAAAAGTGGAGAGACTCATCAGGACCCTTGACCAGTCCACTCCACAGGTGATGATAGAGGCAAGAATTGTAGAGGTAAATACCAATGTATCCCAGGAGTTTGGTGTAAGATGGGGGTTTGTCGCTAACGCCAGTAACAGGCTCTCAAACGTTGGAGGTCTGACCCCCTACGTTGTTGACTTCCCGGCTGCCGGGGCAGGTCCTGGGTCCGGTTCTGGTATTACGTTCGGGTTTTTAAATGCAGCAAGAACGCTGTCTTTGAATGTTGAGTTGTCAGCCCTGGAGACAACCGGCCAACTCAAGATTGTATCCAATCCAAGGATTATTACAGTTGACAACCAGGAGGCCTTCATATCCCAGGGCAAGAGTATTCCTGTAAGGAAGCTTACGTCAGAGGGTACGGTCTCTACAGAGTTTAAGGACGTGAAGCTTGAACTGAAGGTGAAACCGCACATAACGCCGGATGGCTCGGTTATCCTGAGTGTTGAGGCAAAGAAAGAGGAACTCGACCCCACAATCCCTTCTGTTGAGGGTGTGCCTGGTACTGACAAGAAAGAGGCCAAGACGAATGTCATCATCAAGGACGGTGAGACACTTGTAATCGGAGGTATCTACAAGACGGTCAACAATAATTCCGAGTCAGGTGTGCCGAGTCTCAAGGATATTCCTTTTTTTGGATGGCTATTCAAGAACAAGAAAAAAGAGGCCCAGACAAATGAGCTTCTGATATTCATTACGCCGAGGATAATCAAGAAGAGTCCGGGGCAATAACGATTCACTTAAAAATGTGTAAAATAATCCTGCAATCATACTGCTCGTTGGAGAGCATAAACAGTTTTATCTGGAAGTAATAAAGGAGGCGATATGAGTATCCGGCACTTTAAATATGTACTACCCTTAATAGCAATTCTCTTTTTATGGTCATGCGGTGATGTAAGTGCCCCGCCAGGCTCAACGATAACCATCAACCCTCCATCTTTAAGTATTGAAAACGGAGATGCTACCGCCAGATGGACAACACAATTTTATACAGTATCTGTTATTGACAAGGACGGATACCCGGTAGGAGATGCCGAACTGTCAATATCATTCATCTGGGCCTCACCCAATCCATACAACCTGGTGCAGCTCTATAAGGGCACTACTCCTGTGGATTCACCGTTCTCTGCCACCACAGATGAGTTTGGAGCATACACCTTCAGACTCGACTTTATCTCCGGTGGTTCATATGAGTATACAGGAGACATTGAAGTCAGGTCCGGAGCCGCATTTGCTTCTTCAACCCTGGATGTTACAGTAGCGACTACGACTACACCATAGTAATAGTAATAGTAATAGTAATAGTAATAGTAATAGTAATAGTAATAGTAATAGTAATGAGGAGGGTT
>UOGH01000254.1_pt1 | contig 10874 bp, 13 predicted proteins | sample 1989771 | NCBI WGS metagenome assembly UOGH01 (sample SAMEA4712198, study PRJEB27164) | hydrothermal vent metagenome | biome: marine basaltic hydrothermal vent biome; feature: marine hydrothermal vent; material: mineral | place: Pacific Ocean | collected 2011-06-14/2011-07-23 | depth 1691 m | reverse complement strand
TCGGTGGCAAGATGGACAAGACCATGGTTGAGAAGGTAACAAATGACGCAGTGGCCTATATAAAATCCATTGCTGAAAGGCGCGGCAGGAATGTGCAATGGGCCGAAGATGCCGTAAGAAAGAGCGTCTCCGTTACTGCACGCGAGGCACTGAAACTCGGTGTGATAGACCTTGTGAGCAAGAATCTTGAAGGCCTCCTTGACAGGATTGACGGGATGAAGGTGAAAACCCCGGCAGGGGAGAAGGTGCTTCATACCAGGGGGGCTTCAGTTGTAAGGAAAGAGATGGGCCTGAGGCTGAAGATACTTGCCTTGATAAGCAATCCAAATATTGCCTATATATTGATGCTCCTCGGCTTCTATGGCCTCTTTTTTGAATTCACAAATCCGGGCTCCATATTTCCGGGGGTGGTGGGAGGAATATGCCTTATACTTGCCTTTTATGCGTTTCAGACCTTGCCTGTAAATTATGCGGGGCTTCTTCTCATTATCCTCGCCGTAATCCTCTTTGTCCTGGAGGTAAAGATAACCTCCGGTGGAGTACTGACTATTGGTGGTATTATATCCATGACTATAGGCTCTATCATGCTGTTTGAAAGTCCGGGGCCTTTTCTTAAACTCTCCATATACCTTATCGTACCGGCAGTGCTTATAACAGCCTTCTTCTTCTCTGTAACCGTTGGTCTTGCAGTAAAGGCCTGGAAGAGAAAGCCCGTAACAGGGGTTGAGGGTCTTGTGGGGCTTGAAGGAGTTGCCCATACGGATGTTTTTGAAGACGGTATGGTGCTTGTTCACGGAGAATACTGGAAGGCATACAGTGACGTGCCGATTAAAAAGGGAGAGAGGGTGATTGTTGAGTCTGTTTCGGGACTCAGAATAAAAGTAAGAAAGGAGGAGAGGAGATGATTTTCCCACCGCAGTTTTTGAGCCTTGTCTTTATTATCGTAGTTGTTCTTTACTTCCTTGCAAGCTCTATCAAGATTCTCAAGGAGTATGAGAGGGGTGTGGTCTTCAGGCTTGGACGTATTATTCCGGTGAAAGGGCCGGGACTTGTGATTATATGGCCGATAATCGATAAGCTTGTCAGGGTAAGTCTCAGGACAATAACAATGGATGTGCCTTCACAGGATGTTATAACAAGGGATAATGTTACGGTCAAAGTCAATGCTGTTGTATATTTCAGGGTGATGGATCCTATAAAGGCAGTGACCGCAATCGAGGACTACTATTTTGGTACAAGCCAGATAGCCCAGACAACACTCCGGAGTGTTCTCGGGCAGAGTCAGCTTGATGAACTGCTCTCCAAGAGGGATGCCATCAATGCGGAACTGCAAAGGATCATAGATTTTCAGACAGAACCCTGGGGTGTAAAGGTAACGGCCGTTGAGGTCAAGAATGTTGACCTTCCTGTTGAGATGCAGAGGGCTATTGCCAAACAGGCAGAGGCTGAAAGGGAGCGCAGGGCAAAGGTAATCCATGCAGAAGGTGAATTTCAGGCTGCCCAGAAACTTGCAGATGCTGCAAAGATTATTGCAACCGAACCTGCCACACTGCAGTTGAGATTCCTTCAGACGCTGACAGAGATATCTTCAGAGAAGAATTCAACAATTATCTTCCCTGTTCCAATTGACCTGATAAAGCCTTTTCTTGAAAAGAGGGGCTCGTAACGAGGGGGGGAGGTAACAGCTGGCGGTGGGTTGTAGTTGTGCTACCATTTGATTAATGCAGAGGCCCATGTCAATCCACCGCCAAAGGCCTCAAGGATGATATAATCACCCTCTCTGATCCGGCCTGACCTGACAGCCTCATCAAGGGCTATGGGGATTGAGGCGGCAGAGGTGTTGCCATAGCGGTCAAGATTGATCATTACCTTCTCAAGCCCCAGCCCGAGCCTCTTTGCCGTGGCACTGATTATCCTGAGGTTTGCCTGATGGGGGATGAGCAGAGAGATGTCCTCGGGTTTTAATTTGTGCTCTTTCAGGGTGCTCAGCACCAGTTTTTCCAATGTCCTCACAGCTACCTTGAATGTCTCGTTCCCCTTCATCTTCATATAGTGCAGACCCTCTTTAACCGTATTCTCTGTTGCAGGCATTCTCGATCCGCCAGCCGGTATGTGAAGAAGGTCCCACATCGAACCATCGGCATTGAGCTTCACAGAGAGTATTCCCCTGTCACCGTCTGTTGCCTCCAGGACTACAGCGCCTGCCCCGTCGCCAAGCAGTACGCAGGTGCTCCTGTCCTTCCAGTCGGTAATCCGTGAGAGTACCTCGGAACCTACTACAAGTACTCTCCTGTAGATTCCTGCCCGAATGTATGCGTCAGCTGTTGAGAGGGCATATATAAACCCGGAACATGCGGCATTTACGTCAAAGGCGGCAGCCTTTTTTGCGCCTATTCTGTGCTGAAGTATGCAGGCGGTGGAGGGCAGGGGCATATCACTGGTAACAGTGGCAACTACTATGAGGTCCAGCTTTCTTGCCTTCAGGCCCGCAGATTTGAGGGCCTCATTTGATGCCATCAGTGCGAGGTCTGAGGCAGCCTCTTCCTTTGCGGCAATCCGCCTTTCCCTGATGCCGGTCCTCTCCCGGATCCATTCGTCCGAGGTATCCACCATGTTTTCAATGTCTAAATTTGTTAGAACCTTTTTGGGAACATATAGACCCGTTCCAGTGATCCTGGCCTTTAACAATACGTAGCTCCTTAAAATATGGTTGTTTTATTTCCCATGGCAACGGAGGCAGCATCCTGACAGTCCCTATGCAGTGGCCTTGGCTACCGGACCGGAAGTCCTGCTCTTTTTCTTGAGTTCTGAGGATATTATCTCATCTACCCTGAGCCGGGCGGATATGTTGGCTGTCTTCAGTGCATTTCTTATTGCCTTTGATGAAGACCGCCCGTGACTTATTATGCATGTTCCCCTGATTCCAAGCAGAGGAGCCCCTCCATATTCAGCATAATCGGTCTTCTTTTTAAAGTTCTTGAGAGCCGGTTTCATAAAGAGATAGGCAAGCCGTCCCGTGGCAATATCGGCAATCTCCTGCTTCAGCATCTTCATGATTGTCTCAGCCAGGCCTTCGCTGACCTTCAGTACCACATTTCCGATAAAACCATCGCATACCACTACATCTACATTGCCACTGAAGATATCCTTGCCTTCTATGTTGCCGACAAAATGCAGTCCACTGTTCTTTATAAGCCTGAACGCCTCTTTGGTAAGTTCGTTTCCCTTTGTGTCTTCTTCACCAATGCTCAGCAGTGCAACCCTTGGTTTCTGTACGCCAAGGACATTTCCGCAGTAAGCATTTCCCATTAAAGCAAACTGCAGGAGGTTTAATGCTTCGGAGTCAACGTTTGCCCCTGCATCAATGAGAACGAATGGCCCCTTGAGGGTTGGCATGGTGGTTGCTATGGCAGGACGGTTAACCCCTTCAGATGTGCCAAGCAGAAGGAGGGCAAACGCCATTACTGCCCCTGAGTGCCCGGCACTTACAAAGGCATGGGCCTCCCCTTTTTTTACCATCTCTATCCCACGTCTTATCGAGGAATCCTTTTTTCGTCTGACAGCCACAGATATTGGTTCATCCATGGCTATCAGCTGGGAGGCGTGTCTGACGGAAATCCTGTCCGGGGGATAACGTTTATGCCGCAGTTCTTCTGTAATCAGATCTTCACGACCAATAAGAATAACCTCGATATCCTCGGTATCATTGACAGTTTCAACCGCTCCTTCCACTGTCACACGGGGCGCATAATCCCCTCCCATGGCATCAAGAACAATCTTCATATTTCTGTTTTTTCGATAACCTCTATGACTTTTCTGTCATTATACATGCCGCAACTTGTGCATACCCTGTGAGGTAACTTGAGTTCCCCGCATTCAGGACATTTCATAAGGGAGAGAATTGTTCCTTTCCAGTTTGCCCTTCTCCTGTCTCTGCGACACCTTGAGTGTCTGGATTTAGGATTTGCCATGTTTTATTGCTCCTTTCTATTTGGATAAGAGTTTCTTTAAACTCTTCAGTCTCGGGTCAATGTACTCATGCCTGCATCCGCATCTCTGAAGGTTCAGGTCTGCACCACATACAGGACATAGTCCCTTGCATGCTTCATCACACAATGCCTTCATGGGTAGATTGAGAATCATCTGTTCTCTTATTACCAGAGTGATATCAAGTTCATCATTGCTGTAAAAACCTATGTTTATCTCATCTCCGGGGACTTCGTAAGTCTCTTCTTTTGCCACCTCTGCTGCCGGGCGATATAAAAGGTCAATATTGAGAGACAGCTCCGTCTGGAAGTTTATCAGGCATCTGCTGCACTGAAGTGCTACCCTGCCCTGAATGTCTCCCTCTATCCTGACTTCTTCTCCACGCCTGCTTATTCTGAGATGAGCAGTAACTGGACCTATTGATTCGAGTAGAGAGTTTTGGGAGAGAGTTTCAGAGAAATCCAGGTCTGTCCCGTGTTCTTCTATTTCGGAAACAATTATTTTCATAATTCCATACCCTCATTATCCCGATTGTTTCAGCCTTCAGGTTCCTATGAGGATGTTATATATATTACCATGTATTGGGGGAAAAAGAAATTTAATAGAGTGAAAGTATACTTTTTACTTGAAAATATTGTCAAGTAGTTGTAAATTATTACATGAGCATGGAAAAACAATACTGTCTCTGCTGCGGGGAGGATGTCCCCTGCAATATTGTGATAAGAAACGAGAGAAGGGAAGTTACCTGCACCTTTTGCGGATTTACACTGAATGCAGATAACCTCTGGGAGAATAGAAAGCGATCGGCGGGTACATACGCACTTATTGCCGAAGATTCAAAATTCACAAGAACCCTGCTGAAGGAATTAATATTGAAGAAGACTTTAGCCAGTGAGGTAGCAGCAGTCTCCAACGGTCTTGAACTCGTTTCAGAATATTCGAAGTTCCTGTCCGCTGACATCAGTGTCAGGTTTGTAATAATTGACCTTAATATGCCGGTGATGGATGGTCTTACTGCTGCAAGGACCCTCAGGACCCTCGAGGAAAAAAAGAAAAAACAGAAGGTGCCGATACTCTTTTTCTCCGGGATCAAGGCAGACAAAGGCCTCAAAAGACAGATGGAAATCCTTGCCCCTGCCAATTATGTCAATAAAGGGGCAGACTCTGATACGAAGATGCTTGCCAGGAGGGTGGAGGATCTCCTGAATTTTATCTCTCAGCGTTATCAGATTGCCTGATTTTTTTCTGTTGATATTTCCACTGCCTTCCTGGTTTTCAGCAAGGATTTATTATGAAGAATCTAAGGGCGCATCTCTATATTGAAGGGATTGTTCAAGGTGTCTTTTACAGGGCCTTTGTTAGGGATCTTGCCATGAAGTCAGGTCTCGGAGGGTGGGTAAGGAACCTCCCTGACGGTAGAGTGGAGGCAGTTTTTGAGGGGAAGGACGAGGATGTTGAAAAGGCAATAGTTGAGTGTTATAAGGGACCTCCCGGTGCTCACGTTACCAATATAGACGTTGTATGGGAGTCTTACAAGGGTGAGTTCAGGGATTTTGAGATAAGGTACTGAAGTTTAGATTATATGATTTATGCAGGTTAAATGAGCGGATTGCTGACGGAGTTAAAAGAGAGGTTACTTAACGGGGGAGAAATCTCGGGGGAAGAGGCATCTTTTCTTGCAGATGATACAGCTGTGCCCCTGCACTCTTTATTTGAGGCCGCCACCTCTGTCAGGGAGCGTTTCAGGGGAAACAGAGTTGACCTCTGCTCAATTGTGAATGCAAAGTCCGGCAACTGCACAGAGGACTGTGCTTATTGTGCCCAATCCACCAGGCACAGGACAAATATAAGCGTTTATCCCTGGATGGGACAGGGCGAAATATTTCGCAGGGCGAAAGAGGCAAGGCTTTCCGGAGCAAAGAGATTCTGTATCGTTACGAGCGGAAAGAGGGTTTCAGGAGAAGAAATAGAGGTTATAGCCTCTGCAGTTGGAGAGATCCGTCAGCTTGGCCTGTTGCCCTGTGCCACACTCGGTCTTCTCGATGAAGATGAACTCAGGATACTGAAAGATGCAGGCCTTGAACGCTTTCATCACAACCTTGAGACCTCCGAAGAATTTTTTCAGAAAGTCTGTACAACCCATACATACAGTGACAAGATAAAGACGATCATGGCCGTGAAGAATGCCGGCCTTTCCCTCTGTTCAGGAGGGATTTTCGGTCTTGGTGAATCCTGGGATGACAGGATCAGGATGGCCTTTACATTGAAGGATCTGAATGTGGATTCTGTTCCCATAAATTTCCTTATGCCCGTGGAAGGCACCCCAATGGGCCATCTTCCCCCACTTCATCCATTAGAGGCCCTGAGGATTATAAGTCTCTACAGGTTTATACTTCCCGAGAAAGAGATAAGGCTCTGTGGCGGACGTGTGCAGACTCTGGGAGAATTGAATTCAATGGTCTTCCTTGCAGGTGCCGACGGTCTCCTGACAGGTAATTACCTTACACTGAAAGGCCGCTGTGCGGAAGATGACATCCGGCTGATCAAGATGCTGGGCCTGAGATACGATTAGTTTATGTACTGGAATATAAGGATGAGGGCATCTGAGGGTGAGATGCATATCTCCGGGGCAGAGGGCCTGTACCCGGCAGACGAGCTGCAGGACACTGTAGCGGCTTATCTGAAAAGGGCACAGCATCATGACAGGGGTGAGCCAGACAGGATTGTGGTTACTGTTGAGAAGCTTGAAGAGGAGCCACAGCTTATAGAGATGCAGCCGGTTTGTACTGTAAATATAGTAGATTACAGTGAGGCCTGGAGATTTGTTGAGGAGGGGCTGATCTGTCTTGATGTTTCCTGGAAGGCTTTTAATACTGCCAGAGCCATAATAGAGTCCCCGGATGTTATGAGGGGGGCGGCAATTGTAAGGGCAGTCAGCGGTGTCAGGGCAGAGCCTGACAGGGTAAGGGGAGTGAGGGCCACAAGACTTGGCATTATGCCGGATTTGTTGCCGGATTTATATGAATCTCTATGTGGATTCGATGCAGACAGGACTGTTGTGAGTGAGGCCGTTGTGCTTGCTTCAAAGGTGGCGTCATGTCCTCATATAGTTGCCGAGCTGTGTGTGTCTGATGACCCCTTTTACACAACCGGCTATCTCTCTTCAAAAAATACAGGTTACGTGAGGGTGCCTCACATAAAAGAGAAGGGTATGATGAATGGCGGCAGGGTTTTTTTCGTTACCGAAGAGTGTGATGTGAGGGATGTTGTCAGGTATCTCGAGGAGACTCCCGTTATGGTCACCAGATTATCAGATATTCATGATATAATTAACCCTGATGAGTTCATCTGCAGTATTAATCGTTAATCCGGTTTCGGGTTCTTTTTCTGAGAAGAGACTCCTGTTATCAATAGAGGTGCTGAAGAAGGGGTTCAGTGACGTCTCTATCTTTTATACAGGCAAGAGGGGGGATGCCGAGCAGATTGCCGTTGATGCTGTAAGGAAATCTCCTGAGATGATACTGGCCATAGGGGGGGATGGTACGTTTAATGAGGTGGTCAACGGGACGGCCTATACAGATGTGCCTGTTGCCTTTATCCCTGCGGGTACCACAAACGTCCTTGCCAGAGAACTTGATTTCCCCGCTGATATTTATCAGGCCACACTGAAGGCCCTTGACGGCAAGACAGAGTATGTTCATCTCGGCAGGATAAATGATAAATACTTTGTTCTTATGGCTGGAATCGGTTTTGACGGCAAGGCCGTTTACAGGGTGAACCAGAGGTTGAAGCACCTGTCAGGTAAAGGGGCATATCTGATAAGCGGTCTTAAGTGTTTCATGAGATACCGCCCTGAGCTGCTCAGGATAGTCGTTGATGACAAGGTATACGAGGGATATGGGCTTATTGTCTGTAATGCAGGATATTATGCCGGAAGTTTCAGGGTCTGCCCTGACGCAGGTCTTGGAGCACCGCACCTGTATGTCTCTATTATGCATGGAGCTAAAAGAAGTGATCTGCTCAGGTATGTCTTTGATGTTGTCTGTGGTGGACGTATGAGCTCAGAGAGGACAACCTGCATAAAGGGGAAGTCTATAGTTGTATCAGGAGATGCACACATTCAGATAGACGGTGATTATTTCGGCACGACACCTGCTGTAATAACATTTCATGAGAGGGCCCTCCGGCTGATAGTTTAATAGTGTTTTTTTAGTTCCATGAGGACCTGCTTCCCAATGTTCTTCAGTGTTTCAAATACTCCCCTGCCGCTTGTGGCCACACACTCAAAGGCTGGAACCTTGTCAGGATTCAGGAGACTGTCCAGCTCAGTAACAGGGACAACATTGGGCAGGTCCCGTTTATTGTACTGCATTGTAAAGGGCAGCCTTTCGAGTTCATATCCCTGTTCAGCAAGATTAATCCTCAGGTCCTCAAGGCTTTCAATATTGGCATCCGTTCTCTCGATCTGTGAATCTGCAACAAAGACAACGCCGTCCACTCCCTTTAGTATCAATTTTCTGCTTGCCGCATAAAAGACCTGTCCGGGGACAGTATAGAGGTGAAATCTCACCTTAAACCCCTTCATGTCACCAAGTGCAATTGGAAGGAAGTCAAAAAAGAGAGTCCTCTCGGTCTCTGTTGCAAGAGATATCAGTTTGCCCTTTTGCTTAGGGGAAGTTCTCTTGTAAATGAATTGCAGGTTTGTGGTTTTACCACACAATCCGGGTCCGTAATAGACTATCTTGCAGTTTATCTCTCTTGAGGAATAATTTATAAAGGACACCTAATAGCACCTACTTGAATAACTGGTCAATATCTTCATCCGTGATTTCAGCAAAGGGGGATATTTCTGCTCTTCCCCTGTTTTCTCCCAGGGCCTTTTTGTCCATCTCATGAAATATCCTGGTTAATGCTCCTGTAGCTTTTTTGACCCTGAGTCTGACGATTCCCAGGGAAGACCGTTGATCAAAGAGAACTCCCAGGATTACCTTGGTGGCCACAATCGATATGTGGATGTTATCCCTGTCCCCTTCGTGAAAGAGGATAGAGAACTCCTTCTGGCCAAGGAGTTTTGCTATCCCTCCAGTGGCAGCTATATTGCCGGCAGTGAGAGAGGCCAGAGCTGTTGTATCAATATTGTGGGTATCACCTGCAGAGGCGATTAGTTGACCGTTTTTGTCAACGAGAAAGACAAGCTTGGCATTGGCCAGATGGTAGAGTCTTCTCAGTTCCTCATCGACCCTCCGGAACTCTTCCTCATACATTACAAAATCAGACATCTCTCTCCCGGACAGATCTTTTTAAGGCCATTTCAGTCATGACTTTCATGAATGCCGTTGTTTTACATTAACAGAAAGGACGATTATTTTCAACCCGGCTATTTCCCTTCTTCTGCAGTTCCTGCCTCTTCAGCCCAGCACGCCGCCTCCCTCAGGAGTTTATTCCACTCATGATCTGTATTTTCCTGAGCCTGTTTCAGGAGGTCTTTACTGTCAGGTGCAAAGAGATGTTTGAACCTTCCCTGTGTCTTGAGGAAGTCAGTGACCGGTTTCTTTTCCTTTGGCTTGTAGTTTACTGTCAACCTGCCGTTCTCATATTCATAGAGCGGCCAGAAGCAGGTGTCAGCTGCGATTCTGCAGAGTTCTATTGCATTGTTTGTAGGAGTTCTCCATCCGCGGTTACACGGTGCGAGGATGTTTATGAAGGCCGGACCATCAACCTCAAGTGCCTTTCTCACCTTTGTCATAAGGTCGCGCCAGTGTGCAGGTGTGGTCTGTGCTACATAGGGGATATCATGTGCTGCCATTATTCTGGTGAGATTCTTTCTCTTCTGAGGCTTGCCGTGTATTACCCTGCCCGCCGGGCATGTGGTTGTATTGGCACCAAAAGGGGTGGCGCTTGAGCGCTGTATTCCTGTATTCATGTATGCACCATTGTCATAGCAGATGTATACCATGTCGTGTCCACGCTCCATGGCACCTGAAAGGCTCTGAAACCCGATATCATAAGTGCCCCCGTCCCCGCCAAATGCAATAAACTTTATCTTGCGGTCAATCTTGCCCGCTTTCTTCAGTGCCTTGTACATGGCCTCAACCCCTGAGATTGTGGCGGCTGCGTTTTCGAAAGCACTGTGTATCCAGGGGATTTTCCACGCAGTGTATGGATAGATGGTTGTCGAGACCTCAAGGCAACCGGTTGCATTTGACGCCACCAGGGGGACATCAGCAGCAAGCAGTACCTGCCTGATTGCTATGGGTGCACCACAGCCGGCACAGAGCCTGTGTCCGCCTGTAAGCAGTTCTTCTTTTTTTGAAAGTTCCTTTAACCTCAATGGTGTTGACATCTTTAGCTCCTTTTTTCAATTTTCGATTGTCGGTTTTTAATTTTTTTAATACTCAATCGTCAATAGTCGATAGTCAATCGTTATTACTCCCTGACCCCGATATATTCTTTCAGGGCCCCTGTTTTACCGGTATTCAGGATTTCGGTCATCTCACTGATAACCGCTTCTGCATCTTCAGGCATGAAGTCCCTGCCGCCAAGGCCGTAAATCTTGTTGACCATCAGAGGGCTGGAGCCGGATGCCATCATGGCCGAGGCAATCTCCATGTACATCGGGCCAAAACCACCAAAGGAATCAGCCCTGTCAAATACACATATAACCTTTGCGTCACCCAATGCCTCTGCAATCTCCTCGTAAGGGAATGGCCTGAATAGCCGGGGTTTCAGCAGTCCCACTCTTATCCCCTTATCCCTGAAGGCATCTACCACGTCCTTGGCAGTACCTGCTGCAGAGTTAAGCAGGACAACGGCAATCTCCGCATCATCAAGCAAGACCGGAGAGATAGTCGGTCTCCTCGGTCCCAACGGGGCTGGAAAGACAACCA
>UOGH01000282.1_pt1 | contig 11187 bp, 9 predicted proteins | sample 1989771 | NCBI WGS metagenome assembly UOGH01 (sample SAMEA4712198, study PRJEB27164) | hydrothermal vent metagenome | biome: marine basaltic hydrothermal vent biome; feature: marine hydrothermal vent; material: mineral | place: Pacific Ocean | collected 2011-06-14/2011-07-23 | depth 1691 m | reverse complement strand
CCGGGTTCGTCATCGTTAATAAAGACAGAGGCCGTTATATGCATGGCGTTTACAAGCACAAGCCCCTCCTTGATACCGCTCTCCCCGAGACACGCCTCAACCTCAGGGGTAATGTTTATAAAGGCCCGCCGGGTGGGCACCTCAAACCATAGCTCCTTACGATAGCTCTTCATATACACTCCTTCTTATTATCAATTCTCACAACCCTCCGAATGTCTGCCAGCTGCAGCCGGGACGGTCTCTCATATACCCCTTCAACCAGTTATATTGAGGATGTTTTTGTAAAAAGGCTTTTACGTCAAAAGGCATGCCGCAGGCATGTCCCCACCGGGCCTGAAAACTCATATTCTCTGCCATCGCAGAATCAACAACCTTACCATCGCCTGCTCCCCATGGATAATAAGGCCCCTGACCGGCATGACTGCCATACCTTGCATCATCCAGTTCCAGGTGCCCGCATATTGTCCTTGAAGAGGGATTATCCTGCCTCTGAAGATAAACATCCCTGTGGTCTGATATGATCTCTTTGGCTTTATCAATATCCACATCAATGCCCTCCTTGTCCAGCAGCTCCATAAACCGCAAGCGGCGGGCACCATTGTAGCGGATATCAGAGTAACTATTACCGCTGCACTCCTGGTTGCGTATCCTCAGGTCAGCAGCCACATTATAACCGCTGTAAAAACCGTCATCCTTTTTGTCGAAACCAAGATATTTCAATCCTGTCTCAACTCTTGCAATCTCTTCTGTTTTTATATCTCCCAACAGCCAGCTGCCGGCATAACCACCATTGTTATTTTTCCACATTCTGTTTTTCCAGTCTTCAATGCTTTGGGCATATTGACACGCCTTACGCGAACGGTAAAATTCCGGCTCGCCACTATCATCGAATCCGGAAAACCCGGAGATGGTGGTTTCTGCCACAAGCAGTTTTGCTCCGGTTATCCACCAGTCTATGGTGCTGGCAATATAGCCCGGAGGGGCTTGAAAAAGCAAGCGGTAGCCGTTGGCCGGACAGATATCCAGAATGATGTTGTAGTGATCCGAAGCGGCATACCTGTCCCAGCAATTGTGGGCCATGACAATATTGCCGTCTTTGGTGGCATTACCGGTTGCAATAAATGCACTGCAGCGGTGTGCATTTCTTAACCGGTGAGGTTGTGAGCCATTATACATCGGCCACCAGTAACCCAGCAGCTCCTGGTAACTGTTCCAGGTCAGAATCTCCTCAAAACTGGTCAGAAAACGGTTGGCACAGGCACCATCGGCAATACCCTGTAGTTCCTGGGTGAATTCATCGTCAATATGCCGGGGGAAAAGCTCGTTGGCCTTCTCGATAAAGAAATCCCACTCCATCCCCGTATCCCATTTGGCCAGAAACCTGTTCACCCTTATGGCCTCTTTTATTTGAGATGCCAGATAGTAACCATGCTGAAAGCCGCGCTGATAGGGTTCTCCTGCAATCTTCAGATAGATCCAGCCGTCTCTTGACTCCGGTTCTCCCTCTGTCAGGAGGGCTTTTAAATAGTTATTCGTCATCAAATCTTCCCTTGTCCAGTTAAAAACCTTGCCATATATCCAGCAGATTCAGCAACATATCGCATCCCACGTTGTCCAATAGTTAGCCCCTTTCCCTCCCTCCGCAGCAACAATGCCTACTATGGCAGTGCAGTTTGATTTGCAGCCGATATCCGGGTTACTGCCCTGCTTTGGAGCAAGAGCCTTTTCTTCAAATTCATGCCCTGAAGCCCTGACTGTTACCTTGAATATCCCTGACAGCTTTGGTGTCTGCAGAATCTCGTCAGGATTTTCAGAGTTTATAATTCCCGACCAGTTGCCATCGGCCTGTTCAAACCTGACCTCCCATCTGGTAACATGCCTGGAGGTCTCATTTTCCGGCGATACATAGGCCCAAAACTGTGCACCATCACCCAATTCCACCTTGTCCTGAAATTCACTCATTGTAACCCCCCTCATAGTTTCCAGGTTGAAAAATTACCGGCATTCCCCCCTCATTGGTTAACCGGGACTTCTACTGCACACTCAACACAAGTTTACGACAGCTACCAGGTATCTTGAAATATTATACCGGAGCCGGACAATATATGGATGGTAAAAATACCCATACAATCACGGGGGCCTTCACGAAAGGGAATGCTGTAATAACAAGTGCTGCAGAAGTACAGAAAGTCTGGTGTCAGAATTGCGCCGGAGTGTTCAGAACTGAAACGAGAAAGAATAACCTGTGTTGGGCTAAAATACAGGGAGTAATTTCAGACTACAGCTTACACGGAGTTGAGACAGAAGATGATCTTCAGTGGAGTGCCTGCACAGCTTGTATTGGCCTTTTTAGTGGATTCGCTTATTGGTGACCCCCGATGGATTCCCCACCCCGTAAGGTGTATCGGAGAGTTCATATCCTGGCTTGAAGGACAAACAAGAAAGTTTGGCTACAGCCCGGTAAGCGAGAAGGTTTCGGGCGGAATAGTTGTTTCAATCGTGGTTGTAACAACCTATCTTGTAACTTATCTCTTTACTGAAACTGTATCCTCTGTATTCCGGGACATCCCGATATTAAATATTATCTCTTTAAATGACATGGTCATTGCACTGGCCGGCTCCATGACTATTGCACTAAGGGGGCTTAGGGAATCAGCTGAAAACGTGCTCTCTGAACTCAGACGGTCTGACCTTGATTCTGCAAGAGAGCAGCTTGGACATATCGTCGGCAGGGATACGGAGGGACTGAACAGGGAGGGGATTTTGAGGGCAACCGTAGAGACCCTCTCCGAGAATGTCTCTGACGGGGTGATTGCACCAATGTTCTACTTTGCAATCGGCGGACTTCCTCTTGCCATGGCATACAAGGCAATAAACACACTGGACTCCATGCTTGGTTACAAAAATGAAAGATATATCAATTTTGGATATGTAGCTGCAAGACTTGACGATATTGCCAATTACATCCCTGCAAGGCTCACGGCCTGGACTATCATATTCTCTGCTGCCGTGCTGTCGTCAGATAAAGTAAGCCCTTCAAGAGCAGTAAGGGTGATGCTGAGAGACGGAAGGAAGCACTCAAGCCCCAATGCAGGGCTTCCGGAGGCAGCGATGGCTGGGGCACTCGGGATACAGCTTGGCGGGCCTTCTTCTTACGAAGGGGTTGTCAGTGTAAAACCTTTTATCGGAGAAGGTGAACGGGAGATTGAACTTGAGGATGGAGCTATGGCAGACAGGATTATAAAGACTGCAGGAGGCATTGGAATGATTTTGTGCGTAATGCTGTCTATATCGATACACAGAATTCTAATTATATATTAAACCGGCAAATAAATACAGAGTTTTTTAGCTGGTTAAAAGTTTGTTGCACAAACAGAAAAAAAACGATATATGTCAATATGTCATTCTGAATTTATTTCAGAATCTCTAAGAATCAATAGACTTATGAGACGCAGTCTGTTCGCCTTGCCAAGCCTGAACCAAGCCTGAACCAAGTTCAGCACATGGTTCAGCACATGGTTCAGAGCCTGCCCTGAATTTAGTTCAGGGGTGACAAAACAAGAGTTTAAACAACACGTTCTTAACGTGGTTGATTTTGACAAATATGTCTCTCTGAATAGTTGCCGGGTTAATAATACAGCTTGGACAAAACAGAGGAGATTAACCACAGAGGGCACTGAGAGCTCAGAGAAAAAAACAAGACATGAAACCATTCAAAAGAAAGTCAGGGTTTTAAAAAGAATTCCAATTCGGTTTTATTTAGTATCTGCGTTTATCTGCGAAAATCTGCGGCCAATTGAACTTTCTATTCTGGCCTTTACAAACTCTGTGGCCTATGTGGCTGGATTGCCCCCGGTTCAATACTTACTTCTTCCCCCTGTCTTGTTATGTCCGGTCTTCCAGGGTCTTGATGCTATCACAAAGGCGGCGACAAGGGTCAATAATATCCAGTCCCTGCCAATAAGTATGAGCGAGGCCCAGGTATATCCTCCATATGGCTTTCTGAGCTCTGTATAGAGGTCTCCAATGAGTATTATTCCAAGCACAAGGGGCACAAAGTATTTGATAAGTATATCCCACCAGAAACCGAGTTTGATAGTGGATATCCTGTTGACATGCTGCCTCAGGACCTTTATCCTGAAGAACCAGCCCACGAGTATGCATTCAAAGATACCCACTACAATAAGCCCGTAGTGAGTGAGGAAATGGTCCACTATGTCGAGCCACAGCAGCCCTGCCTGCGTGGTAAAGATGACAGATCCGCAAAAGCCCAGGATGGAGACAATAGTTATAAGGCGTTTTCGCCTGATGCCGAATTTATCAACCATTGCTGATGTGAATGCCTCAATTATTGAGATGGAGGAGGAGAGTCCGGCAACCACAAGACAGAGAAAAAAGATCGCACCAAAGATATTCCCCCCCGGCATAAGGCTGACCGCCTTTGGGTATGCAACAAAGGCAAGACCAATACTCTGTGAGACAACTCCGGAGAGGGGTTCACCCTGCGTGGTGGCCATAAAACCGAGGACAGAGAATACCGCAACCCCTGAAAACAATGAATATCCACTATTGATAAACGCTGTCAGCAATGCATACCTGGTAATATTTGCCTTTTCAGGGAGATAACTCGCATAGGCTATCATGATCCCGAAACCGAGGCTGAGGGTAAAAAATATCTGGCTGTAGGCATCGATCCAGACCCTCGGATCCGAGAGTCTCGAAAAATCAGGAGTCAGATATGCCCGAACCCCGGACATTGCCCCCTCAAGGGTGAGAGACCAGAAGACGAGCACAGCAGTCAGAATAAAGAGCAGGGGCATGAATATCCTGTTTGCAAGCTCAATTCCCCGCTGCACGCCCCTGTGGACTATAAACCAGTTTATGAACCAGATAACGAGGAGTGCAAAAAATATCGGGGTCCTTATCTGGCCTATCTCTGACGGTGAATTGCTTACAGCAAGGAAATCCTTGAAGAAAAAGGTGTTGGGGTCATTACCCCAGCCGAGGTTAAAGGAGAGAAGAAAGAAATTAAGGCACCAGGCAACTATTACCATGTAATAAAGCACAATACCGAACATCACAAACGTTACAGCCCACCAGCCAAGCCATTCCCAATTCTTCCTTATCTTTGCATAGGCAAGTGGAGCTGAACCGATACGCTCATGTCCAACTGCAAATTCCAGTATCAGCAAGGGGATTCCAGCTGTCAGGAGGGCGGTAAAGTAGGGGATAAGAAAGGCTCCGCCACCATAGTTATATGCCATATAGCTGAATCGCCAGATGTTGCCGAGCCCAATTGCCGAACCTACGGCTGCAAGCAAAAACCCAAACTGGCTATTCCACTGCTCCCTCTTCATCTACCCGGATAACTCCTTCACTCTCCGTATAATCTCATCTGCAATCTCTGCTGGTGACAGGTAATCTGTCTCAATTATGATATCCGCCTTCTCATAGAATGGCCCTCTGTAGTCAAGAAGGTCTCTAATCTTTTTCAGTGGGTCGTCTACATTCAGGAGGGGCCGTTCCCCGGAAGCGCTTGTGCGTTTCAGAATAGTCTCCGGGGTTGCTTTAAGACAGATTATCACGCCCTTTGTCCTGAGGGCCTTCATGTTTTCGTCTCTCAGGACAACACCTCCACCAGTGGAGATCACCACGTTATCCTGCCCTGCAAACTTCTTTACCATCTCTGTCTCCCTGTCACGGAAGTAGGGCTCACCAAAACGGCTGAATATCTCATTAATCGTCATACCCTCAGCCTTCTCTATCTCTTCATCAAGCTCGACAAGCCTCATTCCAAGCCTGCGTGCAAGCTCCCTGCCCACAGCAGTTTTACCCGTTCCCATAAATCCTGCAAGTACAATGTTCTTCATCTTTTCACCTGAAATTCAAATTACAAAACCCATTCCTTGCCTCACGATTACTTCGAGATTACTTCAATACTTACAAAACTGATTTTTCTCTTTCTTATCATGAAGCTATCTCGAAAGCATCGTGAAGCTCAAAGACTTCTTTTCAGCCTCAAGATTACTTCAAGATTTCTCTCGATTTTTATAAAACTTAACTGTTTTCCTTCTGTTTCTTATCTTGAAGCTATTTACTCCTCAACTACAGAACTCCCCAACTCTCTTTTCATCTTTACCCCGTTTATCCCGTCAAAAAATTCCCCTTTTGAAGGGTGCAGAATTATATCGGATTTCTGAAAAATCTGTCTACATATTTTTCAGATAATTCTCGTAGTTTCTCTTTGTCTCCTCCATGCTGTCGCCTCCAAACTTCTCCAGAAGGGCATCTGCAATTACCAGTGACATGACAGCCTCACCAATTACCGAGGCCGCAGGCACTGCACAGACATCAGACCTTTCGTAGGCAGCCTCAAAGGGTTCACCTGTAACAATATCAACAGAGCGGAGGGGTTTGTGCTGGGTTGGAATCGGTTTCATGACTGCCCGGACTACTACAGGCATACCGTTTGTAATGCCCCCTTCTATACCGCCGGCATGATTAGTTTTTCTGAGAACAGCCTTGGGAGACTCAGAGTCAGGAGAGGGATATATCTCATCCATCACTTCAGCACCCGGCCTCTCTGCAAGCTCAAAACCACTACCGATTTCAACACCTTTTATGGCCTGAATGCCAACGAAGGCATGCGCAAGGCGGCCGTCAAGTCTCCTGTCCCACTGAATATGGCTGCCAAGACCGACCGGCACACCCACAGCATGGACAAGGAAAGTGCCTCCAAGGGAGTACCCACCCTCTTTTGCCTTTGCAATAGCCTCCTTCATCCGGGTTGCCGTATCATTCTCAGGACACCTTACGTCAGAATCCTCTGCATTTCCGGATAAAGCCTCCAGGTCCTCCAAATTCAAAAGTGACGGGTCAACACTCATGGAGACATTACCTATGGCCGTAACAAAGCCTCCAACAGTTATGCCAAACTCCTCAAGAAACCTCCTGGCAATTGCACCTATGGCAACCCTCATGGCTGTCTCCCTTGCAGAAGACCTCTCAAGTATGTTCCTTATATCATCCTGATGATACTTGGTGGCACCTGGCAGGTCTGCATGCCCCGGCCTTGGTCTTGTAACAGGCGGGACAGAGCCCCTCTCATCTCTAAAAGGAGACATCCCCTCCTGCCAGTTTGCCCAGTCACGGTTCTCAATAAAAAGGGCTACCGGTGATCCAATCGTCACCCCCCATCTGACCCCGGAGATAAACTCAACCTTGTCAGACTCTATCTTCATCCTTCCGCCACGGCCGAAACCGGTCTGTCTCCTGCTTAGCTGCCTGTTTACATAGTCAGGGCTAACCTGCAGATTTGCTGGAATACCCTCAAGAATACCTGTCAGCCCCTTTCCGTGAGACTCTCCTGCTGTAAGTAAACGCAACCTGAACATTAAAGTATCACTCCTTTCAAATTTAGCCTATGATATATTATGCTCCGGAGAGCTATACATATTAACATATAATAATCAGGGTTATCCTTGTTGGAACTCCGGATTATCGCTGATTATATTTTGACGGCGGGAATATCTTGAGAGGATTCAGGCTGAGAGGTTCTTTAGTTTACGTCTTTATGTTTTTTCCATCTGTAATTCCCGTTATGCCGGGAATTACAGATGACTGTCGATTAAGTGTTGTTCCCTGTTAGCAAACATTCTGCATCAAGTAGTAAATACCTAATCCTTATATGTCCTTGATAGCAGGAATATGACAATTCCCAGACCTGCAAATACCATCATGAGGAAGGCAGAAAAATTCTTTCTGAATTCAAGTTCCTTAAAGGTTTTATCTATCTTTTCCTCAATGAGTCCCAATTTCTTGGCAAATTTGTCTGTGCTCTTCTTTACAAGACCCACATTAATGGTATGAAAGAGGGTGCGGTATTCTACATGGGTACGGAAGAGGCTCCTGTCCTCCTCGTCAGTAAAGACTCCCTCGCTCCTTAATTTCTTCAGGTTATTATCTATCTCTCTAATCTTTTTCTCTGTAAGGAAAAGAGCCTGCTTCATAATCTTGGCCCTCTCATAGGAATGACACTTTGAACACCGCGACTCATTTATAATCTTAATACTCGCTTTTTGAATATTGTGAGATCCGTGACAGGTTACACAATTTGGTCCTGTTTTTGAAGCACTGAGGGCCTTTCCGTGTCCGCTTTCAAGATAGTTTTTCAGTATGCCGATATGGCATTTACCACACACTTCAGGAACCTCGCTGTATTTTGGCGTTCCGATAAAACCCCTTTCAGGCGACATTGCCATCTCGGCATCTTCCGGATCACCACCATGACAGTTTTCACATGAAACATCGTTATGATAATGCCAGCTCTTTTTCCACTCCTGCGGGATATCACGAAACTCGGGCTTTATAATATCGGAGGTATGACATTCAATACATACACTCTCCTCAACAAGGCCACCCGCCCAAGGTTTGGTGAGGAACTCTTTTCCGAAAATATCCCTGTATCCTGCATCAGCACTTGTAGTAACAGTTATAAGAGTTAAAAGCAGCAGTATTGAAAGAATATATCTCATGAAGACCTCCCCCACATGGTTAATACGACCCATAGAAGCAGCGATGCTGTAAAAGTGGCAAGCAGGAGGGGTCTCTTTAATATGTTTCTTTCTTTTTTTGTATCAAAAAACGGCCATAAGAGGAATGTACCGATCAGGACTATCTGCATGCTTATTCCAAGGAATTTGTTCGGTATAAGCTTCAGCATCTGGTAAGGTGCCAGGAAATACCACTGAGGCTTTATATAAGCAGGCGTTCTTAGAGGGTTAGCAGGAATATTGGAAGCCTCGGGCAAAAACAATGTTGGCACGAAGGTAATTACGAAGAATATTGCAACAAGATACAGCGCCACCATGTACAGCTCCTTAAGTACAAAATACGGATAGAATGAATTACCGTCAGGGTAACTCACGTGCCTGTATTCGGTCCACGGCTTTGCTTCTTCAGCTGATGCATCAAATGGAGGAGAAGAAAGGCCTATGCGCCTTATAAGAAAAACGTGAATCACCATAAGTCCTACAAGAAGGGGCGGCAGAAACGCTACATGAAGGGCAAAAAATCTGTTTAGTGTTATACCGGAAACAAATTCACCACCTCTTAACAGATTGGCAATATAATCACCTACATACGGAAAAGCAGTAGGCATGGCAGTAACTACTGTTGTGGTCCAGTAACTCAACTGACTCCAGGGCAGAAGATATCCACTGAGACAAAATGTGAGAGTTACAAGCAACATTAACCAACCGACTATCCATGTCAGCTCTCGTGGTTTCTTATAACTACCCATAAAAAACACGGAAAGCATATGGAGGAAGATTACCGCCACCATCAGATTGCTTCCAACCACATGCATTAATCTGAACAGCCACCCGAAAGGTGCCACTGTCATTATGTACTGAACGCTTCTGAATGCATGTTCAGAGTGCGGGACATAGTAAATAAGGAGAAAGAACCCTGAAATTGCCTGAATTATAAATGCAACAAGAGCAACACCCCCAAGGGTGTAAAAGATGTTCGTATTTCTCGGAACAGTATAGCTTTTTAATTTGGTGTTGATGAGATCCTCAAGACCTATCCTTGCTTCGAGACCGTTCTTTATCCTTTGCCACATAAAGACTCCGCTTTAGAATTTTTTTTAATCATGCCGTACCCTGTACAGCAGTCTTCCCTTAACCTATTAAAATTGTCTCTCCCTCTACACGCAGGGGGAACTCTGAAAGTGGTTTCGGGGGTGGGCCTGAAAGGACTTTTCCATCCAGACTAAATACTCCTGCATGGCAGGGGCAAATGAGTTCGCCTTTAGCTTTATTGTACTCTACCAGACACCCAAGGTGAGTACACACCTTGGAAAGGGCTATGTACCCCTTACCTGGTCTGTTAATAATAATTGCAGGGGTATTGTTAAGTACTATCTCCCTTGCTTCTCCGGATGGTATCTCATTTTTCTGAAGGCTCAGTCGTTTCACTGCTGACATCCTGCCCGGAGGGGCAATAAATCTGACCAGGGGATAAGCAAAGGATATCAACGTTGTTGATCCAAGCAAAGCCAGTAATGATTTCAAAAACTTGCGTCTCTTCATTCTTACCCCCAAATACTCGGGTATATTTTCAGTCGGTTCGAAGTATAAACAACTTCAATCCAGGTTGTCAACAAAAAAATCAATCCTCGACTCTGCATTACTTTCCGGGTTTTGACAAAAATCTTAGTTCACCGGTATAGATAGGCATTGCAAATTTCAGAAGCAGGGTATAGATCATTGCGCCGGTAGCCCATATGCCCAAAGTAATACTCTTCTCGGTCCATGTAGGTGAATACTCATAAATCTCTCCCAATACTCCCGGGACAAATCCAGGAACCACAAGGCCCATTCCCTTCTCTATATAAACACCTGCAATTATCAAAACACATGCGATGTTCAGGGTAAGGAAGTTCTCTCTGGCCGTCGGACTCAAAAAGATAAGAAAGGCCGTTATATTAAACAGCAGAGCACTCCACATCCAGGGAACGAGGGCTGTTTTGCCATGCAGACCAAAGTACAGGTATTCCATAGGGGCAAGATGGATGCTCCCTGAATAGAACTCCTTAAAGAATTCAGCACCAAACAGGAAGAGGTTCAACCCTATGGCATAGGCTATTAATTCAGCAATCTTGAATATCGCCTTGTTATCTATATCTATTCTGGAAACCTTTCTGACAATCTGGAATATAATTATCATGAGTGCCGGGCCGGAGCTCAGGGCCGAGGCAATGAACCTTGGGGCCAGGATTGATGCATTCCAGAATGGCCTGGCCGACAGGCCATTGTAAAGAAAGGCGGTAACCGTATGGATACTGATTGCCCACGGAATAGAGATCAGAATCAATGGTTTGATTAGCTGAATGCTGTATTCCTTGCTGTGTGACATTTTATACAGGACATAAAATGAAATGAGGAAGTTTATTGCAAGGTAGCCATTCAACACCACCACATCCCATGCAAGAAGCGAAGAAGGAAAGTTCATCGTACCTATAATGGGCATAAGATGCCAGACCCTCTCAGGCCTGCCCATATCTACCAGAATGAAGAGTATGCACATTGTAATGGCTGTGACAGCCAGGAGTTCTCCAAAGAGAACAATCTCCTTGATCGGCTTGAAATTATAAATATATGCAGGTACAACGAGAAGGACTGC
>UOGH01000227.1_pt1 | contig 11407 bp, 8 predicted proteins | sample 1989771 | NCBI WGS metagenome assembly UOGH01 (sample SAMEA4712198, study PRJEB27164) | hydrothermal vent metagenome | biome: marine basaltic hydrothermal vent biome; feature: marine hydrothermal vent; material: mineral | place: Pacific Ocean | collected 2011-06-14/2011-07-23 | depth 1691 m | reverse complement strand
AAATACCATTACATGCAAACATGTTGTAACCTTCCCTGTAGTTAACCGTCATCCAGTAGGCATAGACTTTTGCAGCAGCATACGGGCTTCTTGGATAAAATGGTGTCTTCTCGTTCTGTGGCGGTGCAGACGCACCAAACATCTCTGAGGAGGATGCCTGGTAGAACCTCGTATTTATTCCGCTCCTCCTGATCGCCTCAAGAAGCCTTGTCGTACCCAGGCCTGTAATATCTCCTGAAAATTCAGGCATATCAAAGCTTACACGAACATGGCTTTGAGCACCAAGGTGATAGACCTCGTCAGGCCTGATATTATAAATAAGATGTGTCAGCTGACCGGAGTCTGCAAGGTCTCCGTAGTGAAGAAAGAGTCTCGCACCCGAAGTATGGGGGTCTACATAAATGTGATCGATCCTTCCCGTATTAAATGTACTCGCCCTCCGGATCAGACCATGAACCTCATAACCCTTTGACAGGAGAAACTCCGTCAGGTAAGAACCATCCTGACCTGTAATACCTGTGATAAGGGCCTTGCGGCCTGCATGGGGCAAGTCCTTTTTTTCTAATTCCTCTGCTTCCATGATTTCAGTCCCCTCCTACTTTAAATTTAGACAATGAGCCATTACCGCATCAACCTTCAGCTCCCTATCCTTTCTCGTCCCTTCCGTAGAGATCATCAAATCTCACAATATCGTCCTCTTCCACATACTCGCCATTCTGGACTTCTATTATCTCGATCGGTACCTTACCGGGATTTTCAAGCCTGTGTATGGTGGACTTTGGCACATAGGCTGACTCGTTTTCATGGATAAACCTTTCCCCTTCACCAATTGTCACCTTTGCAGTACCCCTCACCACCACCCAGTGCTCGGACCTGTGATAGTGCATCTGAAGACTCAGTCTTGCGCCAGGATTAACCTCTATCCTCTTAATCTTGTACCTCGGGCCTTCCTCAAGCACTGAATAGCTGCCCCAGGGCCTGTATACACTGGTATGCTCCAATACTTCCCGCCTGCCCTGAGCCCTGAGACTCTCAACAACCTCTTTCACTTTCTGGGTCTGATCCTTTGTTGTGATAAGCATGGCATCATCAGTCTCTATAACCACAATGCCTTCAAGACCTATAGTAGTGATGAGCCTTTTGTTGCCTATTACAAAAGAATCCCTTGTATCAATGGAGAGGACATCCCCTATCTTTATATTCCCGTCTTCATCCCTCTCAAAGGCCTCATACATGGATTCAAAACAACCAACGTCGTTCCAGTAAAGATCTACAGGCATTACAGCCACTTTTTTCGACTTCTCCATCACAGCATAATCAATGGAAATATCCGGCATCTCATTAAAGAGTGAAAGGGCTTTGTCAAACCCATCACCAAGTTTCTGATAAATCTCAGGGCTCCATTGTCTTAACTCATCAAGGATGGTACCAATGGTAAAGACAAATATCCCTGCATTCCAGAAGTGTTTACCCTCGGAGAAATAGCGCACGGCGGTCTCCCTGTCAGGTTTCTCACTAAACTCTTCCACTGAGAAACAGCTGTTTTCCGGCAGGGTTGAGGCTTGTCCGTTTTTCAGACTGACTGGATTGCCGGCTTTGATATAGCCGTATCCCGTCTCAGGCCTTGTGGGTTTTATTCCAAGGGTCACCAGAAAGCCGGCCTCTGCAACCTCAGCGGCCATATCCAGATAAGCTCTGAACTCATCCTCTGGCCTTATAATGTGATCCGAGGGAAGGACTACCATTATCTCATCCAACCCGCATCCGAGTCTCTCCTTGCAGTAGAGGGCCGAAAGAGCTATGGCCGGAGCGGTATTCCTGCCAACAGGTTCAAGAATAAGGTTATTGCCGGGACTTCCGTCTATTGCATTAAGGTCGGAAAGCACGTGAAATTTGTGTTTTTCATTGGTCACCACCACGCAATCCTCTCTGGACACAAGAGGTGCAAGCCTCTTTACTGTCTGCTGAAGAAGTGAATGAGAGCCGTTTATCTTCAGAAACTGCTTTGGATACTCCTTACGGGACAGGGGCCACAGCCTTGTGCCTGAGCCGCCTGCAAGGATGACTGCCTTCATATTACCTCCATAGCATCTTTGAGTTCCTTATCCAGCAGGGCCTTGTAACTGTTCAGAGTTTCCTTATCCTCTGCCTCCACCCTCATAACCACAACCGGCTGAGTATTGCTTGCCCTTACAAGCCCCCACCCCCTGTCAAAAACCACTCTTACTCCGTCTATGTCATGGAGCCCCTTTATTGGAACCTGCCCATTGCCGGATGCCATCTGCTCCTGAAACCGTTTCACTACTCTCTGCACCACTGATTTCTTTTTGTCCTCAGGACAGTCTATTCTTATTTCCGGGGTATAGTGCATCCCCGGGATATCAGAGAGCAGTTCATTCATACCCAAGCCCCGGGTCTTCATTATCTCTATAACCCTCATGGTTGTGTATATAGCATCATCATAGCCGAAATAACCGTCTGAAATGAATATATGGCCGCTGAATTCTCCGGCCAGAACAGCGCCCTCCTTTTTCATCTTGTCTTTCACAAGGGAGTGCCCTGTTTTCCACATAATGGGCCTGCCGCCATGCCGTTCTATGTCATCAAACATCACCTGGGAACACTTCACATCACCTACAATAACGGCTCCGGGAACCCTCTTCAGAATATCCCTTGACAGCACTATCATTAGCTGGTCTCCCCAGATTATATCGCCGGTGGCATCGACAACACCAATCCTGTCTGCGTCCCCATCATATCCAACGCCTAAATCAGCCCCCCAGGTTCTGGTTGTCCTTATCAGGTCTTCAATATACTCTACGACCGTAGGGTCCGGATGGTGATTTGGAAACCTCCCGTCCGGCTCACAGTAAAGGGGCATCACCTCACACCCGGCTGCATCCAGCAGCTCCGGCACGACCAGGCCTGCTGTCCCGTTGCCGGCATCTGCAACTATCTTCAAACGTCTGTACTTTTTGTCTGAAAGATAAGAAAACCTGCTGACAATGAACTCTTTATATGCAGAGATAATATCGTATTCTCTTATACTGCCCCTGTGTTGACACTCAGACCATTCCTTCTTCAGCAGTATATCCTTCAGCCTCTGAATGGAATCCCCGAAAATGGTCTCCTTGCCAACACTCAGCTTAAAACCATTATACTGCGGCGGATTGTGACTGCCTGTTACCATAACGCCGCCATCGGCATCAAGATGGAATAGAGAGAAATACTGAAGAGGTGTGGGACAGAGACCGACATCAATGACATCAATACCGGAGCTGACCACTCCTTCAATAATGCCGCCGGCAAGTTCCTCAGAGCTAATCCTTACATCTCTGCCCACAGTTATACATTTCGCCTCTGGATTTACCCCTTTGAGATAGGAACCAAAGGCCCTGCCCAGAGAAAAGGCAAACTCTCCGGTAAGGTCCCTCCCGGCAACCCCCCTTATATCATATTCCCTGAATATCTTCTCGTTCATTGACCGTTTAATGTCTGTTTAAAAAGTCGAACAGTTGTCGTTTTTCTGTCATTCTGAATCCCGAATCAAGTTCAGGAAATCTCTACACAGCGTCATAAATTATTGCACATGTTCTGTCACTCACCGAAAGCGTTCAGGAAACCGTTCTTAAAGAAGGATTCCGGACAGGCCGGAATGACAAATAACTAACAACTAATAACTTTAGTTTAACACAGACTCTATTTATAACCTGAATTGAAGGAAGGCGAGGTAACCTCGCCACTACTGTTATAATTGATAAGGATTCAAATCCCTCTAAAAATTATAACTCAGTTCAAAGGACATCAGATTAATCCTGCTTTGCTTATCAGACAGGTCTTCGTAATCCTTTAAACGTCCGGAGATATACCGTCCTTCCATACTCACTCCGCCTCCCACATCAAACTTAACACCTACCGACGATTCGATTTTGGTGGGATTAACGGTACTGGACAAATTATGCTTTTCCATATCATATGAGAGCTTGATCCAGCCGTTTATCTCAGGCACACGATAAGTCATCTCGAAAAAGAGGTCCCTTGAGTCAGTACCCATATGATGACCTATTACCCTGCCTTTATATCTATAGCCTGTTCTGTAAATATCATGATTATACCAGACATTCGGAAGGTTCTTTAAATAAGTGTTTGCATATTCAGCCCTGAAATCAATCCTCTCAAGTCCGGGAAGCCGCGGCAGATAAATACCGCCCAGATATGCCCACTTGGTCGGCAGTCCCCCGGCCTCGTCTTCTCCCGCAGCCTCCGCGTATAGTTGCAATGGCTGCCATTTCAGAGGGAGTGTCAGCTTTATATCACAGCCCATCCTCTGGTCTCCTGCCTCAGCATTTTCAGGATCCCCCGCAATATCAACTGCCGGGTTCTCTCCCATACCGGTAAAACTATCCCACCACGTTTTAAGGTCTTCCGAACGGCCTTCTCCACCTAAAAGCGCTGTTCTCTGGAGCCCTATCTCAAAATACGGGATGGGCTTGAAATTAAAACGCATCCCCCATAAATACGGATTGGGCACAACCCTCTCTTTCTCAAGCTCTGTTGCAAATACGGTAAAATTAAATGGGCCAAGATATTTGAAGACCCATGGCAGAAGGACAGGATGGGGGTTTGTAATTTTTATAATCTTCATGGGCTCGGGATTATTGGAGAGCAGTATGGAACCATGATGCCCCGGCCCCCACCACTGAGAATCCTTGCCTAACTCGATCTCCAGGCCTGCAAAGCTCAGAATGCCGTATGCCCTCTTCATTATTATATCCGTATCAGCATCGGAATCAGAATATCTTACCTCTGGATTGATAAAAAAAGAAGTTCTCCCGAGATTTCCCCTTGATGTAAGGCCAAACCTTGCGTTGGAGCCTTCTTTATAGTTGTCACCATCATTGTTATAGATTATCTCCTGCGGGTCGCTGTCAGAGTAAATATACCTTGCATAAACGCTGTCAAGAGGTTTTATATACTCGTTACTTATATGTTTAGTGCCACCACGTTCATCCCTGAACCTCTTTTTCAGGACTTGAACCAACTGCTGTATGAAAGGGCTTTTACCTTCAGAGTTCCTCTCCGCTTCAAGTATCAGCCTTGCTACCTCCATGCGGCTTAAGGGCCTGGTTGCAAGCAGAGCACTCTGGATAATCCCTTCTGCCTCAAGCCTGAGCAGGACGTTGTAAGTGTCGTCGCCTACAGGAACGTTTGTAGAAGCCACAGTGGTCCGGACAATGATTAAAACAGATACTATAGTTATTACAATACTTATCACACCCTTAGAAAGCAACAATTACCACCCCCGCTGAAACTGCAATCTGATATAGAATCTGCGTTATATCCTTGAAACCTCGCATCCATGCAACTCTCTCAAGTTTCTCGGGAACAACTATTGTATCCCCTGACTCGACCTGACCACTGCCTGCCTCCCACCTGAACCTGTCACTGTTCCATGAAAGACCAAGGAACCCGCTGTTTACTTTCAAGGCAACACCATTGGCCTTCAGTATATATACACTATCCCTGTCGGCGTTTTTAGTATACCCACCGGCAAGGTCTATGTAGTAGTTATACTCCCTTTTGTCCTTTTTGTAAACAAAGGCATTCTGGCTATAAACAGAACCTATTACCTGAATGGTCATCGGATCCGTTGGGATATACAGGGAATCGCCGTCTTCGAGTTCAATGTCATATGAGGTCTCCTTCAATTCATCCGGAGGATATAACTGAACCGCTATCCTGCCTTTAGCCTTAACCGAACCAAGTTTTGCAATAAAGCGTCTTTTCTGTTCTGCCTCCAGCTTCATCATCTTCGCCTCTGCCGGAGAAGTTGCAGTCGCTATCTGTGCGGTTCCGGTGCTCAGGAGTTCCCTTTCGAGCCTGCCCACCATCTCATCAATCTGCTTCTGCTGCAGCTTTCTTACCCGTTCCCGCATAAAGACTGCACCCCTCAGATACGCCTTATCCGAATACCCGCCTGCCCTTTCTATAAGCTCGGACAACCTTTCACCTTTTTTAATAATATATTTGCCGGGGAATCTTACCTCTCCGGTAATAGTAACAAACAGCTCTTCCTGCCATTCTGAAATGCGCTTTATATACAACCTGTCGTAGGGTTTTAGAGAAAGATTGTTGTCAGGATCACCGCTGAGGGCCTTTTTCAGGTTTATCGTTCTATACTTTTCTCTCACGCTCTTGCCACCCTTTACAACCTGTGAGGATATCTCGACTTCATCCAGATATGCTGATTCAAGGACATTGCCTGCTGCAAAGACAAGGTCACCCACCTTCATACCGTCCGTGAACTCGTATATCCCGGGGTTCAGAACATCACCCTCTATTGAAACTGTCTGCTTATATTTTTCTTCCCATATGGAATGGATGATTATCCTGTCGTATGCCTGAAGCAGAATATTTTCTTTCGGATCTTCAGCCATTGCTTTTTCAACATTAAAGTATATTCGCGTGACTGTACCATCCTCATCACGTCTCAGAATTTCACCTTTTTCAAGATAAGCATCTTTTGTGAGATTTCCTGCTGAAAGTATTGCATCCCGAACTTTAAAGTTTTTAATCAAATCGAGCCTGACCCTGTCAGAGGTTTTTGTTGCCTCTAATTCCTCTTTCCTGATCTTTAATTCCAGTGCTTCAATCCCTAACTTCATTTTTTCAAAATCCGTTGTTTCGTTTGCTTTCAGTTCCTCGGCTTTTGACTTCAAATCTTCAAGACTGGACTTCAAGTTCTCAAGCTTTAATTTCATTCTGATATTTTTGGCTGACTTTTCGAGTGCTTCCCCGGAATCCCTGCCGGTTTTCAGATTCCTTACCTCTCCTTCAACGGTCACAAATGGCTTTTCGAAGAAAAACCACTTTGAAAAAATATAAACTGAATCCTCCGGCTGTAACTCGATATTGTTCTCGGCATCATCATAAAAAATGACTTTCCCGAGATCAAAGGGGATCAGTTTTTCTTCACGATCAGTAGGTGTCAGGCGTTTAACCAGTGCGTAGTTGAAATATGTCTCTTTCAGCAGATCGTTTTCATCCTTTATTAAATCCCTGATCCTCATCCCGGGTTTGAGTTCATACTTGCCGGCCCGCCTGACATTTCCATTCAGGTAAACAACATTCTTCACCTCTTCAACTATTGAGAATACCTTTACCAGATCTGCATCCTGAAGTATGACATCCTTTGATTTGGTCAGGTCCTTATCATCTATATCAATAACCACCTGTTTCTCATTCTTCTGAATCCTCTCAACCTGTATCTGCTGTGTATAAGCAGTCGGGATTATCCCGCCCGCAAGTTCAAAAAGGTTTTGAAGATCATATTTACCCTTGAGCTCATAAATGGCAGGTCTTTTAACATTGCCGGCAATGCCAACCAACGGCCCTACAGTAGGAACAAAGACCACATCCCCGGACTGCAACACTTTATCCTGAAACTTGTCACCCTTCAGAAGGAGGTCGTAAAAATCCATTACCACTATGGTACTGTTGCTTCTCTTCAACCGGATATTTCGCAGGGAACCAATTTCTGTAGGGCCACCTGCAGCTAAAACAGCGTTTATTATTGTTGAAAATGAGTCAAGGGTATAGCTGCCCGGCCTCTTGACCTCTCCAAGCACAAAGACCTGGATGCTTTTTAAATCCCCCATTGTAACATTTGCTTTTGCCCCGACTATCTGTTCAGCATTTTGAACAATAAACTTCTTCATATCCGCAAAACGCATACCCGCAACAGAAAGCGGACCGATTTCCGGAATATTTATATTGCCTTCCCTGTCAACAGTAAGGGCATACTGTGCATTTATCCTGCCCCACAGCATAAGCCTGATTTCGTCACCGGGACCTACAATATAGTCAGATGTAACAGAAATATCCTGGCGGGGCATCAGCGATGCCTCTCTGAAGAACTCATAGCCGAAGGGTCTTAAATCAGTTGAAATGCCCTGGTAAGTTCCAACAGTTCTAAATCTATCAAATAATGAGCGTGCTCTCTTTTCTCTTCCAACAACTCCCTTTTTTACTGCCTCCTGCGCTCCTGCCTCTTTTCGTTCTTTTATAACGGTCTTCTTTTTCTCAAGAAGCTTTCTGCCCTCTTCTATATTTTCAGGAGTCAGGCCTTTAAACCCAGGCATTTCCTTTAATGTTTTTACGGCTTCGGGGGTAAGTGTGCCTCCAGTGATGCCAAGCCCTTTTTCCAGCGCCTCTCGCTGAGCAGGAGAGAGTCTCTGTAATTGTTCCATTTGCTGCTGAGTTGGTTGTAATGTAGCTGTCTGTAATACTGTACTATCATTGCCGGCATAGACAGAAAAAGGAAAAAATAAGGAGGCAGCAAGAAAAAGGCAAAAGACAAAACCTGAAATATGGAAACCGGAATGCAAGCTAAATCTTTTCCTGACTTTCAACTCTCGTCTTCTGTCTTCAGACACTCTTCTCCTCCGTCTTTATATTGATCGCTTTCTCTCTATATTTGGTCCTAAGTCTGGCCCTCTCTATATTTTCCAGAAAAAAGACAAGGAATATCCCTGCAAAGAGTGAGAGCAAAAAGCTCAATATAACCATCAAGGCCCTCCTTGGCTTTATCTTTCTGTCAGGCACCGTCGGTGGGTCAAGGACCTTGAATGCAAAGTTTTCCTTTACCTCTGCCATCATGGACGTCTCCACCTGATGAGCTATCAGATTATATATCTTCTGTTTTATAAGGGGATCAGCGGTGCTTTTCAACTGATCTTCGAGATATTTCCTGTTGGTATTTGCCACCCTTTTTGCTTCTTCACTCATATGGCTGTTAAGTGTTGTCAGAAAATCTGTAACTATTGCTGCCGCCTCTTCAGGGTCATAGAAGTCAACCGAGATTGCAATTGTATTCCTGTCAATATTATCATTAACCCTGACCATATTATCAAGCGCCCTGAGCCCGTCCCACATAGAGGGAATTCCTTCCTCCTCTTCCTTTTCTCTCTTTAATGTTACCTTATCTTCAGGTCTGATTGCCTTAACAATAGTCCCGATTAATTTAAAAGGGTTAAAATCAAAAGAATCATCCTTTTTCCAGTCTTTCTTTTCCTCGTCCCACTGCTCATAAAAGAGCACCGGCAAGAGATTATACTTTCTGATAATTTTCTCCCTGAGGATATTTGAGTTTAGCAGTGCAATAATTTCTGACGAACTTGCCGTGCCCGGCAGGGTAATTCTCGGCATACCGGTAAACCGTGATGCAAGGGCAGCCAATCTTCTCGCTTTACCTCCGCTGTCACTGACAGGTGCAATGACGGCCCTTGATTGATAGATATTGGTTTCAAACAGGGAGATTATTGCAGTTGCAAAGACGGATACAAGCACGAGTATGATTATCAGCCACTTGCGTTTTACCAATACACGCCAGTAATCAAGGAGGGTCCTCTCCTCTTCATCTTCAGGAAATATGCTTTTTATATTGTCTTGCATCAATTATTTTAAGAGGAACTGATATCTAAAGAAATAAGAAAGGATTTTAATCAAACTTGCCACACTCCCGGCAACCCTCCGTCAACAACAAGGTCAGATAAAGATGCATCCTGCACCCGATGAGATTTGAATAAAATTATAAAACTTGTCTCCTTATAGTGTCAACAAGGGGAGAATCAGGAGTAATGGAGTAATGGAGTAATGGAGTAATGGAGGGATGGAGGGATGGAGGGATGGAGGGATGGAGGGATGGAGGGATGGAGGGATGGGGAGACTGGAGAGACTGGAGAGACTGGAGAGACTGGAGAGACTGGAGAGACTGGAGAGACTGGAGAGACTGGGGAGACTGGGGAGGTGCTGCCTTGACAACAGACTGCATATTATCGGAAAATTAAAGATGCGCAGGCAACTGCCCGGCATTCCCAACAGACCCTCAGGCTTCTCGGCTTCTGTTATTTATGAACTTATGGTATTTGGGGCGTCGACAAACGGCAAGTCAGGAGATTTTGGATCTCCCATGTGGTGGTTCGAATCCACCCGCCCCAGCCAGGGATACTACTTGGAGTTATGGAGCAAACGAAACAAGCTGGAGTAATGGAGTCCTCCAAATCTCCAGGTTCTTTCTCCCTCCGTTACCCCGTTCTTAAAGCTTATAAGGAAGGCGAGGTAACCTCGCCACTGTTATAATTGATAGTGAAAAAAGATGATATATTCAAGTTTATAGCAACAATCGGCCCCCTGGGTTATTCGCCTGTTGCACCAGGCACAGCTGGAAGCGCCCTCTCCTGCCTGATCTACATAATATTCCGCCCGGATGTGCTGGCACTTTCCATAATCATACCCGTATGCTTTATTGCAGGAATTCTGGTATCGGACAGGACTGAAAAATTACTAAAAGAGAAGGATAGTTCCCATATTGTGGTGGACGAGGTTGCAGGATACCTCGTCTCCGTCTTCCTCATCCCCTTCAGCATACCCAATGCCATTATTGCATTCTTTCTCTTCAGGGCCTTTGATATCGTCAAACCCACACCCATCAGACAACTCGAAAAACGCATACCAGGTGGACTCGGAATAATGATAGATGATATACTTGCAGGAGTTTATGCTAATCTTGTATTGCGGTTAATTTTAGTCATAATCTGAGGACCTGGAGGGATGGAGAATTGGAGGATTGGAGTGGGGGAAACTTTAGAGGTCATATCCAAAATACATGAAATTTTCAGGGAGAGGGGGTTGACTCTCTCAATAGCTGAGTCCTGCACCGGGGGCCTTATCAGCCATTATATAACTTCACTTCCTGGTGCAAGTGCCTTTTTTGAAGCGGGAGTTGTCGCATACTCAATTGAGTCAAAGGAGCGAATTCTCGGAGTCTCTCCTGAAATCATCTCAGCCCATGGCGTGGTGAGTGAGGAGACGGCAAGGGATATGGCTGAAAAGGTAAGGCAGCTTACAGGAACAGCGTGCTCACTCTCAACTACCGGCAATCTTGGGCCTGACGTACTTGAGGATAAAGAGGCAGGGCTTGTCTATATGGCGGTAAGCACCGGAACCCAAACCCTTTCAAGGGAGATGAGGTTCACCGGGGACAGAGGGGAGATTAAGGAAAGCGCAGCGCTTGCGGCACTAAAACTCCTTGTGGAAGGAGTAGCATAGCGCAGAGGGCATGCTTAAAAACCAAGTTGAGATAGTACAAGACAGGTTGAGGATTGAGTAAGACGGGAGATATCAAAGAATAGATTCCGGATCGAGTCCGGAATGACAAATATTGACAGGATGAAACATTTTAGCCACAGAGGGCAGCAAATGAAAAACTTTCAATGAAGAATAATAATGCTAAGAGGTAAAAGATAAAATAACATAAGACCGTGAGATGTTTTATTGCCATAGATATTGGAGAGGAGATAAAAAAGGAGCTGGAGTCCTTCATGAAAAGGCTGAAAAAGCTTGCCCC
>UOGH01000263.1_pt1 | contig 11408 bp, 8 predicted proteins | sample 1989771 | NCBI WGS metagenome assembly UOGH01 (sample SAMEA4712198, study PRJEB27164) | hydrothermal vent metagenome | biome: marine basaltic hydrothermal vent biome; feature: marine hydrothermal vent; material: mineral | place: Pacific Ocean | collected 2011-06-14/2011-07-23 | depth 1691 m | reverse complement strand
TTTCCGTCACAAGCCTTTTGCCTGCCTCCTCCACCATCGAATATACCATGGCCTCATCCTGAGGCGGGCCTTTGAGCAATGGATGAAGGCTTCCGGTATCTTCATGAACGGCCTGCTGTGGATACAAAAAGGCCTTTATCCTGTCAAACCCGTCAATTCTTTCCCCGTCCGGTTTCAGCCTATTCTTTTTGCAGGTTTCAAGATACATCAGGTGGTCATGGAAGTATTTAACAAAGGTGGAGAAGCAGGCTGAGCTGTATGAGATAAATGCCTGCTCTGGAGAGATGGTCCCGTAGCTTACAATGGCGGTCCCGGCCTCAACAACGGCTGACTTTCTCCCGGAAAGCACATGGGCTATATTCTGCGGCTCCGGAGAATCTATCACCGGTATATCATGAAAAAACGTTCTTGTCTCGCAATCCTCAGGGACAATGGCCCTGTAGTCCGGCAGCTTGGACAGTCCGTGCCTGAGCAGTGCCCTGATAATACTCCTTCGGGGCTCTTCCGGAACTGCAAAGAGCAGGGAATTGATATTCATCAGGCCAAAAACCTCTTTCAGGGCCTGAAGGCTGATGAACTGAAGGTCTGAATGGGTATTTGAATATATCTCCTCATCAATGGCAAGAAAGAGTATTTCAGACCCTTTGGCAAGCCCCTGAGAGACGAGCTTGTCAGTATATTTATCAATCAGAGCTTTCATTTTCCAGCTCTTTCATCTTCTTCTGTAACTCTCCCATCTTCGTCATAGCCCCTGATTCTGTAATACCTGTCCAGGGCATCATCAAAATCCTTCCTCCTGATTGGCGGGATTGTCACGTTTTCGTCTGAATACCCCGCATCCCTGAAAAACCTCTCCGGCAGGTCGTCATCCTTTCGTGAAAAGCCGTTCAGTGTATTGAGATGCCTTTCAAGAAGCCATGTACGCTCCCCTGCCCTCACAAGCGACTGCACATCATACTCCCTTGCCGTCACTGCATTTATGGCCTTTGCATACTCCTCAAGGGAGGCTGCAAAGAAGACAAACTTGCATGCTGTAAGAGAATCCACTACAGTGTTTATATCCTCGGATATCTTGACCATCCTGGCCTTGCCCACAAAGGAAAACCTGTCAACAGCCACAGGTTTTCTGAGTATCTCGTAACTTATCGGATAAGCCCTGAGGTGGCAGCCTCCGCGGTTTGAGGTGACATACGCAAGGGCCATGCCATAGGCGCCGCGCGGGTCATAGGCCGGCAGCTCGAGCCCCTTTACCGTCATGCTGAGCTCAGGCACACCCTCTGACTCTGCAAACCTCCTTGAACCCTCGGACAGGGCATCCCCAATGCCCTGCCTCTCCCCTATAAGCACTACATGCTCAAGGAGCTCCTCCGGAGACAGCCTTCTGCCTGAAAACTCTGAATAACAGGCAATGGTGGATGCAGCTGTAATGGTGTCAAGGCCGTAATCATTGCATAGGCGGTTTGCCTCGACAATACTGCGGAGGTCACTGTTGCCGTTAAGGGCTCCAAAATGGGAGACCGTCTCAAATTCAGGCATAACCTCACCTGCCCTGCCCACCTTCTTGCATAATATGGGGCAGCCCCTGCAGCCCTTCTTCCTTGTATGATAGACGGTCTTCATTGAATAACCCGAGTATTGCCCGGCCCCGGGGAACACACTCTTTCTGAAATTCTCCGTGGGCTCCATCCTCCTTGCATGGATAAGGTCAACAAGGGCTGCCGTACCGAACTCGCTGAGACCGAACTCGCCGAATACTGCAGGTGAGGCCCTGAGCAGCCTCATTATCTCCTCCCTCGCCTTTTTCAATGCCCCGGGATCAGCGACCTTTACCTCCCCCGTCCCCCTTATCTTTATTGCCTTCAGTCTCTTGGCCCCCATAACAGCCCCAAGCCCGCCCCTGCCTGCAAGGTAGTGTCCGTCAAATACAATTGATGCAAACCTGACACCCCGCTCCCCTGCACGGCCGATTATGGCTGTGGAGCCGTCATCACCAAGAATTGCTGCTGCCTCTTCTACATTCCTGCCGTAAAGGGGCCTTGCGTCCTTTATGGATATGTTGTTGTCCTGAATATCTATCGTCACCCACTCTCTGGATAGACCTGAGACAATGAGCATATCAAACCCCGCCCTCTTCAGTTCGGTTGCAAACCTGCCCCCCACAGAGCAGTCAAATACCGTTGATGTGAGTGGAGACCTTGAAACAACAGAGAGCCTTCCGGATGTGGGGGCAGATGTGCCGACCAGTGGGCCGGAGGCAAATATTATCGGCATATCCTCTGAATCAAACGGTTTTGTAATGTGCTCCCTGATCAGTGCCACACCAAATCCCCGTCCGCCGATAAATTTCTCGCATAGCTCCGGCGGGGTCTCAAATATATCCCGAGCTCCTTCCGAGAGGTCTATCCTGATGCTTTTTCCTGTATACCCTGTCATTTGCACCTTCCGTTCATTTTATAAATAAATGTCAGCACCTCAGCCACTGCCCTGTAGAGTTCAGGCGGTGTCTCTTCATACATATCAAGGGTGGATAGTATCTCCACCAGGGCCTTGTCCTCATGGATGGGTACCCCGTGCTCACGGGCAAGGTCGATGATCCTCCCGGCAAGCCACCCCCTGCCCCTGGCCACCACTTTCGGTGCCGCATCAACACCCTGTCTGTATTTCAGGGCTGCTGCCTTTTTCCCCTCTTCCTTCATACCCTTATATCAAGACCTTCTGATATATCAAGACCATCTGAAACGGCGCTGCTGAAGTCTGCTTTCTCCTCATGCCTGGCACTTATGCTGCCGACTTTAAGGCCGGAGGCTTCAAACTGTTTCTCAAGCACGGGCAAGCCCTCCTTCAGTGCTTCAACAAAGGCCCGGTTTTCCGTAATGAACCTGACATGGAAACGCCCTGACTGCATAAGGATATGGGCCATTATCCTGCCGGTCTCCTTCAGGTCAAGGTTGACGATACAGGAATACGCCCTCTCTTCCGGCTTCCCCCTGTATGATTCCCTGAATATCAATTCACCATCCCGCAAATCCTTCCAGATGAGGGGAATAAAGACCTGCAATGTGTCATTCAGTCTTGACTGAAGCTGAAAGAACTCTATGTTCCTGATGAGTTTGTCTATAGCTGTGCCCAGATTATCAGGCTTTATGTTGTTCCGGCTTAAGTGCTCTATTACACCTGCATCCCCGAGGGCGCCTTTAATGCTGAGAAGGGTACCCTTGAGGTCGTCCTTAATAATCCGTGCAAGCCCTTTTTCAGCAGCCGGTTCAGCGCCGGCATTGAGCCGGGTCTTCTGTTGAAGCTCCTGTTTCAGCATATCATCTGTAACGAGCCTCAGTGTAAGCAGCCTTAATTTTGACTCAAAAAATATGCCGGAGGACTCAATGAGCTCTTTTGAAATACCCGATGCGAGCATCTCGATCTGAGGGAAGAATCTTTTTAGTGATGCAAGTTGGGGGAGCACTTCCCTGACTGATCCGGGAAGCGTTTCAATCAGGCTCTTCAGTCTTCCCATCTCCCCCGCCTCAAGTCTTGCACCCTTCAGGCTGTCAAGGGCGGAGAGGATGGAGCTTTTCAGCGTCTCTGAAGACTCCCTCCCTCCTCCAACCAACCTCAGCCTTATCTCGTTTCCCTTGCCCTCTACCCTGAGCATAAGGGTTTCATTCTTTTGCAGGGGAATGTCTGTAGTTGCCTTAAGAACCGTGTTCTTCAGCCTGATGGAGACAGTGTTGCCGGAAGTGATATTCAAGACCTCAGCCGTGACAATATCCCCTGTCTTTAAGGTGAGGGCCGGCCTGTCCCTGATGAAGAGGGTTAGAACCTTTCCTGTCTTGTTAATCAACGGTCCTTGCATTTTGCCTTTTTCAAGTCCCCTGTATTTTAATATAAACCGGTCACTTATAGTATAATTTATTTACTTATCGCATCTTACTGAAAAGGAGCTTTATATGCTTGACGCAAGGTTTGTCAGAGAGAATGTTCAGGTTGTTAAGGATGCACTGCAAAAGAGGGGTTATGAGATAGCACTTGATGAGTTCCTCTCTCTTGAGGAGAAGAGGAGGGAGGTAATCAGGGAGGTGGAGGAGCTCAGAAACAGGCGCAATGTGGTCTCTGACCAGATTGGAAGCCTGAAGAAGAGCGGCGGGGACGCCACAGACCTGATCAGCGAGATGAAAAAGGTCTCGGAGAGGATAAAGGTCCTGGATGAGGAGCTGAAGGGTGTTGATATAAAGGTCAGGGATTTTCTCCTGAATCTGCCCAACATTCCCCATGAATCGGTCCCCGTTGGCAGGGATGAGAGTGATAACCGGGAGATAAGGCAGTGGGGAAAGCCTGAAGAGTTCGATTTTGAGCCCCTGAACCACTGGGATATCGCCGAGCCCCTTGATATTGTTGATTTTGACAGGGCATCAAAGATTGCGGGGGCAAGATTTGCCCTGATGAAGGGCCATGGGGCAAGGCTTGAGAGGGCACTCATGAACTTCATGCTCGACCTGAACACCTCAAAAGGCTATAAAGAGGTCTTCCCGCCAATCCTGGTTAACCGGGAGAGTATGACCGCTACAGGCCAGCTCCCGAAGTTTGCACCGGATCTCTTCAGGATTGCTGATCCGGAGCTGTATCTCATCCCGACAGCCGAGGTGCCGGTGACCAACATCCACAGGGATGAGATCCTGAATGAAAAAGAGCTGCCCATCTACTACACGGCATACACACCCTGCTTCAGACGGGAGGCAGGCTCCTATGGCAAGGACACCCGCGGACTCATCAGGCAGCACCAGTTCAACAAGGTTGAGCTGGTAAAGTTCGTCAAACCCGAAGACTCCTATGAAGAGCTTGAGAGGCTTACAGGGGATGCAGAGGATATCCTGCAGAGGCTTGGCCTTCCTTACAGGGTGGTGGTGCTATGCACCGGGGACATTGGGTTTTCCGCTGCAAAGACATACGATATTGAGGTGTGGCTGCCGGGGCAGGGCCGTTACAGGGAAATCTCTTCCTGTTCAAATTTTGAGGACTTTCAGGCCCGAAGGGCAAACATCCGTTTCCGGAGGGAAGGCAAAAAGGGCGCAGGATTCGTTCATACCCTGAATGGCTCCGGGCTTGCAATAGGAAGAACGGTTGTGGCAATCCTTGAAAACTACCAGCAGAAAGACGGTACAGTGGTTATCCCCGAGGCGCTGAGACCGTATATGGGGATGGATGTGATTAAATAGAGTCTGTGTATAAAGTGCAGTCATTTGTCATTCCCGCAAGTGAAGCTTGTCCGGAATCCTTCTTAAAGAACGATTCCGGACAAGCCGGAATGACAGAAAAACAACAACTATTCAAGTTTATACACAGACACTGAAAATAATTCTTTTTATATGGATATCCGGATCAGGTTTTTTTCCGACCGGGCTCATGTTCCTACAATTTTGTATGACAATTTTGTAGGCCGTACAAAATTGTAGGACAGTCAGGGCTCTCTGTCCCTGAAAACAGGGCATTTCACGGATGGCACGAATATTGTAAATTATCGCAGACTGCCGGCAGTCACCGGTTCATTGCCGGCCATAAAAATCTCTTAGAATCTAACATACTACAGGAGGTATTTCCAATGAAGATGGTTTCTGCTGTAATCAAGCATTTCCGGCTTGACAATGTACGGAAAGCCCTGACAGACATCGGGGTGGAAGGTATGACCATTATCGAGGTGAAGGGTTTTGGACGTCAGAAGGGACACATGGAGGTATACAGGGGTGTGGAGTATGAGGTGAGATTCCTGCCAAAGATCAAGATAGAAGTAGCTGTGACCGATGAAAAGCTCGATCTGGTTATTGACGTGATCCAGGAGGCTGCAAGGACAGGCGAGATAGGGGATGGAAAGATATTTATTTATAATCTTCAGGATGTGGTAAGGATAAGGACAGGGGAGAGAGGAGAGGAAGCGATATGATGAAAAAAGAGGACTCAGGAGTCGGAATCCCGGGCTCCCTGATAAATGGAAAAATGTTTTTGATTGCGGTATTTACGGGTTTTCTGGTATTCCTCTCCTGCAATAGCGCCTTTGCAGGGGAGGCAGCAGGGATCGATACCGGCGATACCGCATGGCTATTGATATCCACTGCGCTTGTCATGCTGATGACCCCGGGGCTCGCCTTTTTTTATGGTGGAATGGTGAGGAGCAAAAATGTGCTTGGCACTTTAATGCATAGTTTTATAATCCTGTGTATTGTAAGTATTGTCTGGGTATTGTGGGGGTATACACTTGCCTTCGGCCCTGACATAGGCGGATTTATCGGCGGACTGAAATGGTTGGGCCTGCAGGGTGTTGGACAGGAACCCGCTCCACTGGCCCCAACAGTGCCTCACCTTGCATTCATGATGTTTCAGGGAATGTTTGCCGTCATCACCCCTGCACTTATAACAGGGGCCTTTGCAGAGAGGATGAAGTTTTCAGCCCTGGTGATCTTTACAGTACTATGGGCAACACTTGTCTACTCCCCGGTTTGTCACTGGGTATGGGGAGGCGGATGGATCGGAACAAAACTCGGCGCCCTTGATTTTGCTGGCGGCACAGTTGTCCATATAAACTCAGCCATTGCAGCCATTACTGCTGCAGTTATTGTTGGAAAGAGAAAGGGGTATCTGGAGGAGGCTATAATGCCGCATAACCTTCCAATGACTATCCTGGGGGCTGCACTGCTGTGGTTCGGCTGGTTCGGGTTTAATGCCGGCAGTGCACTTACAGCCGGTGGGCTGGCCTCCCTTGCCTTTGTAACAACAAACACCGCTGCTGCGGCAGCAGCCATGAGCTGGGCACTTACAGAGTGGGGTTACAGGGGGAAACCTACGGCCTTTGGTGCGGTTAGCGGCGCTGTAGCCGGACTTGTTGCCATAACACCTGCAGCAGGCTTTGTAAGTCCCATGTCTGCTATCCTGATAGGTCTCGGTGCAGGCATCTTCTGTTATCTTGCCGTTAATGTCAGACCGAAGATCGGATATGATGATTCCCTTGATGTGCTCGGCATTCATGGAGTAGGAGGTCTGTGGGGGGCACTGGCTACAGGTCTTTTTGCATCAACCGCAGTAAATTCAGGTGGTGCCGATGGCCTGTTCTTCGGTAACCCGTCTCTCTTTAAAGCCCAGGTTATTGCGAGTGCTGCAACCATTCTTTATTCCGGGATTGTCACCCTTATAATACTGAAGGTGATTGACTGGACGGTCGGCCTCAGGGTTAAAGAGGAAGAAGAGGTTGTGGGACTTGACCTCAGCCAGCACGGTGAGACAGGTTATAACCTGTAGACGGGCTGCAGGCTGAATTAAAAATCTTGTCAAGGAGACTATAAGGTTATGCCGGTATTAATTGTAAAAAACATCCCGGTCGAAGGGCCGGGAACGATTGAGGACTTTCTCAGGGAAAGGGGAATACCCTATACCATACTCGAGCTCTCAAAGGGAGAGCAGGTTACCAACACAGGGGAATATTCGCATCTGATAGTAATGGGCGGGCCAATGGCTGTTTACGAGATGGACAGATACACCTACCTCCGTCAGGAGACGGACCTGATAAAGGACTTCATTGACAGGGGCAAGGCTGTCCTTGGTGTCTGCCTTGGAGCCCAGATGGTCGCTCATTGCCTTGGGGCAAGGGTCTATCCCGGTGATGTAAAGGAGGTCGGCTGGTATAAGGTTGACATAACAGACGAGGGAATGGAAGACGAGGTCTTCTCGGCCATTTCCGTTGACGGGAAACCCTTTGCAGAGGTATTTCAGTGGCACGGTGACACCTTTGACCTGCCTGAAGGTGCGGTAAGGATTGCCTCATCAGCAGCCTATCCCAATCAGGCATTCAGGTACGGCAGCCGGGTATATGCCCTGCAGTTTCATATAGAGGTTACCCCGGAGATACTCAGGGAATGGTTTAAAGATGAAGAGGGGGTTGATGTTGAGGAGATGCTTGCGCACACGCAAAAGATATACCCTGAATATCATAAAAGGGCAATGAATTTTTATGATAAATTTTTTTCATGACAAGACTTTGTCTTGACAAAGCCCAAAAATTTATAGTAAGTTTATCCGCAAACCCAACAACGAATAAACTTACGAATATTAATTACTTAGGAGGAAGTCTATGACGCCAAAGGATGTCTTAACGTTTGCTCAGGAAAACGACGTAGTAATGGTGGACTTCAAGTTCATCGATTTCCCGGGGGTATGGCAGCACTTTTCAGTACCTGTTGACGAGCTGAAAGAAGAGACTTTTGAAGAGGGTGTTGGTTTTGACGGCTCATCCATAAGGGGCTGGCAGGCAATTAATGCATCGGATATGCTGATTATGCCTGACCCGGAAACAGCAATGATTGACCCATTCAGAAAGTACCCGACTCTCGGCCTTGTCTGCAACATTGTAGATCCGATTACCAAGGAACCCTACTCAAGAGATCCAAGGTACATCTCACAGAAGGCAGTTCAGTACCTCAAGTCCACAGGCCTGGGTGATACTGCATACTTTGGCCCGGAGGCAGAGTTTTTTATCTTTGACGACATAAGGTTTGACCAGAATGCCCAGAGCGGCTATTACTTTATTGATTCAAAAGAAGGCATCTGGAACTCCGGAAAGGATGAGGGACCCAACCTCGGGTATAAACCAAGACACAAGGAGGGTTATTTCCCTGTACCGCCTACAGACAGCCTTGAGGATTTAAGGACGGAGATGGTCGTCATAATGAAAAGGTGCGGAATACATATTGAGGCGCAGCACCACGAGGTGGCAACAGCAGGCCAGGGCGAGATTGACATGAGGTTCTCCCCGCTTGTACATATGGCTGACAAGCTCATGCTGTTCAAATACATAGTCAAGAATGTTGCCCATGCACATGGGAAGACGGCTACCTTTATGCCAAAACCCATCTTTGAAGACAATGGCTCAGGAATGCACACACACCAGAGCATATGGAAGGACGGCAAACCCTTGTTTGCAGGCAATGAATACGCAGGCCTCAGTGAGATGGCACTTCACTACATCGGAGGACTCCTGAAACATGCCAGGGCGCTTGCCGCACTCACAAACCCCACCACCAATTCATACAAGAGACTCGTCCCCGGCTTTGAAGCACCGGTTAATCTTGCATATTCAGCAAGAAACCGCTCTGCGGCAATAAGGATTCCAATGTATTCTCCTTCTCCAAAGGCAAAGAGGGTGGAGGTAAGGTTCCCGGACCCCTCATGCAACCCCTATCTTGCCTTTGCAGCATTGCTGATGGCCGGCCTTGACGGAATAGAGAACAAGATTGATCCCGGTGAGGCACTTGATAAGGACCTCTACGAGCTTCCGCCGGAGGAACTCGCAAAGGTACCCCAGATGGTAGGCAGCCTTGATGAGGCACTTGAGAGTCTCGAAAAAGACCATGAGTTCCTGCTCAAGGGAAACGTCTTTACTGAAGATGCACTCACGACATGGATAAAGTACAAGAGAGAGAACGAGGTTGATGAATTGAGGCTCAGGCCTCACCCCTATGAGTTCTTCCTTTACTACGATATATAAACATTCGATATATAACTTTACTGCCCCTGGAAAGACCAACTTTCCAGGGGGTTTTTATTTTCACCCTTCTAATCGGATTCCAGCGCTTCGCGCACTTTGACTGAAAGGTCTTTGATCGAAAACGGCTTCTGGATAAAGTGTACGCCTTCTTCCAGGATACCACGGTGGGCAATGGCATTGGCCGTGTATCCTGACATGAACAAACATTTCAGTTCAGGCTTGACGGAACAGAGCTGGTCAGCCAAATGCCGGCCGTTCATCTCCGGCATCACTATGTCCGTGATCAATAAATGAATGTCGCCAGGATATGTCCTGACCTGGCGTAAAGCTTCCAACGGAGAACGAACAGCTAATACTGTATAGCCCAGCTTTTCAAGCATCTGCTTGGCCATTTTCAAAATCTTCTCCTCATCCTCCACTAACAGAACAGTTTCTGTGCCATACTGAACTGTCTCGGGAGCGTGTACCACCGGGGCACAGGAAACTTCCTCGGCAAACCGTCTCAGATAAATCCGGAAGGTTGTCCCTTCTCCCGGCTCGCTGTAGACGTTGATAAAGCCTTCATTCTGCTTTACGATGCCATATACGGTCGCCAGCCCAAGGCCGGTTCCTTTACCATGCTCCTTTGTAGAAAAGAACGGTTCAAATATGTTTACCAGGGTCTCCTTGTCCATGCCGCAACCATTATCGCTTACCTCCAGCAGAACAAACTCGCCGGGGATAAATCCTAAATGATCGGCGCAATAGGCCTCATCGAATACGACATTCTTTGTTCTGATGACAATCCTTCCCACACCGCTGATAGCGTCCCGGGCGTTGACCAATAAATTTGCCAGTATCTGGTCAATCTGCGACGGGTCAATCTTCACTTTAAAAAGATCCGCTCCAGGCTTCCAGATCAGCTCAATGTCCTCGCCTATAAGCCGCTGCAACATCTTGAGTATGTCTGTTATGGTGTCGTTCAGATCAAGCACCTTTGGGGCGATAATCTGTTTTCGGGCAAAGGCCAGCAACTGGCGGGTGAGATCAGCAGAGTGCTGCGCGGCTTTAAGGATTTCCTGAAGGTAATCGTGCCGGATTTTGCCGGATTTGGCTGCCTCGTCTAACGCCATTTCACTGTATCCCATAATCACACTGAGTTGATTGTTGAAATCATGAGCCACACCTCCGGCCAGTCGGCCCACGGCCTCCATCTTCTGAGCCTGCAGGAGCTGCTGTTCCAGTTTTTTCCGCTCTGTAATGTCTATCAGATAACCCTGAATTTCAATGAGATTACCCTTGCTGTCAAATTTTCCGATAACATTCTCAATTACCTCGACGGGTTTTCCGTCCACACGCCGCATCTCCACTTCATGATTAAGCACTTTTTTCTCTTTGTAAAGGAGTTTTAAAAGATCATCGCTTGCTTCAGGTGAGAAGAACAGGTTTGTCATATTGAGTTTTTTGGCCTCTTCTGCGGATTTAAGTCCCAGGATCCTGACAAATGCCGGGTTGCAATCCAGCAGCTCTCCCTCAGGAGTCGCAATAAAATCGCCGGTAATATCTTCCATAAAAAAGTTACGATACCGTCTTTCGCTTTCACGCAGTGCACGCCGGGCCTCCCGCTCCTTTGTAACGTCACTGAAAACCAGCACAATGCCTATCACTTTATCCCTATTTCCGTTTATCGGTGCTGCGCTGTCGGCAATTGGATGTTCCGTACCGTCACGGGCTATTAAAAGGACATCCTCGGGCAGTTTCACAACCCCCCCCTTATGGAGAACACTCTCCCCTGGATCACTCAACACCTTGCGGGTTTTTTCATGGATAATGTGGAACACCTCACCCAGGGGTTTGCCCCGTGCCTCGGCTTCTTTCCAACCGGTAAGCTTTTCGGCCACCGGAT
>UOGH01000207.1_pt1 | contig 11648 bp, 12 predicted proteins | sample 1989771 | NCBI WGS metagenome assembly UOGH01 (sample SAMEA4712198, study PRJEB27164) | hydrothermal vent metagenome | biome: marine basaltic hydrothermal vent biome; feature: marine hydrothermal vent; material: mineral | place: Pacific Ocean | collected 2011-06-14/2011-07-23 | depth 1691 m | reverse complement strand
CAAGGTAATTCAACGATTGTCTGCGGGGCTATTCAGGTTAATCGGATTTTGTCCGTGCAAGGACGACTCCATAGACCTCTTTTACGCCTGCACGGATGAGAACCCTTGCGCATTCATTAATAGTGGCCCCGGTTGTCATTACATCGTCAACAATAAAGACACGGCGGGGCAGAAGTTTTTTACCGGGGCTGATAACCGAAAATGCACCTTTTGGATTTTTGAGACGGTTTGCCCTTGAGAGGAGGCTCTGAGGTTGTATGTCTCCGGGCTTAATGAGGATGTTTGGTTCCAGGGGAGTCGAGAATTCCCTGGAGAGAGTATGGCTCAGGAGATGGCTTTGATTAAAACCCCTCAGAATCAGCCTCTCCTTACTCAGGGGGACAGGCAGGATTACATCCACGGGCGGCAACGGAAGACAGGAGAGGAGTCTGCCCAGCGGCCTGGAGAGTCTTCTAACCTTTTCAAACTTCAGTAGATTGATTGCTGTCTTCAGTGCTCCCTCATAATCCCCAAAGACATATATTTTTTTGTAGTGAGGGCTTTCTTTTATGCAGCTTATACATTTAAAGTCATAATCCGGGGGGAGTGCAATTCCACAGGTGCGGCATCTTTTTGTATCAGGGTTATGAGTTAATAACTGCCAGCAGTCAATGCAGAAGGGGGCATATTTCAGGCTGTCTGTAAGTCTGTCACAGGAAGGGCACCTTGAAGGAAAGATCAGGTTAAAGAGCTTCCACATTTTCCGCATCTCGGTTTCATCGAAAGTGCTGCAACCTTGACCCTGTTCTTTATCCCGCAGTCAGGACAGACCCTGATGACGACTTCTTCTTCCGAACCCTCTTCTGACGGGACCGTGGTTTTAAATCCGGTTATATCAGCTGGGTTTGAAGTCTTGTCAGTTAGACCGATGAGCTCTTCCCTGACAAACTTTACATAATTATTGTCACTTTCAACAACCTCTATCCCCATACCGTTTTTAACCAGATGCAAATGGGTCTTTACAGTCCGTTTCACCACACCCCTCAGTTGTGCAGTTGAGCCGTCAGGAAGCCTCAGTTGTATATTGACCTCTGTCCCGGGAACAAAGCCGTGCTGTGTCCTGATAAAGAGTCCCTTTTCCGAAAGGTCGGAGGATATGCCCCGGAAGAGCAAGTCTCCGGAACTGAACTCGGTCTCTATTCGTTTTGTGTATCGTTTGTGTTTCCTTCTCGACATTATTTGAAGTGTTCTTTAAGTTTTATTATATCCTCTCTCTTCTGACCTGTAGAGATTATGTCGATGTTAATGCCGAGGGTCTCCTCGATCATCTTTATATAAGTCTGGGCATTTTCCGGCAATTCAGCAAATTCCGTGACGCCGAGAGTCGATTCATGCCATCCTTTAAATTCCCTGTATATGGGTTCACACTCCTCGAGTACCGGCAGCTCGCCGGGAAACTCTTCAAGGATTTTTCCCTTGTAGCGATAACCAAAACATACCTTGATCGTATCAAAGCCGTCGAGAATGTCGAGTTTTGTAAGCACAAGTCCTGCAAGTCCATTAACCCTTACAGCATGTCTCAGCACCACCATGTCCAGCCATCCACACCTTCTTGGCCTTCCGGTGGTAGCCCCGAACTCGCCCCCCCTCTCTCTTAGCTTCTCACCAATGGCATCATGTATTTCTGTGGTGAAAGGTCCTCCTCCCACCCTTGTTGTATAGGCCTTTGCCACGCCGAGCACGGCATCTATACGTGTTGGTCCCACACCCAGTCCTGTGCACGCGCCTCCTGCAGTAGCCGAGGATGAAGTCACGTAGGGGTATGTGCCGTGATCTATATCAAGCAGTGTCCCCTGAGCACCTTCAAAGAGGACTTTCCCCCCTTCATCAAGCGCCCTGTTGACAAGGATATCAGTATCATCAATATAGTCCCTGAGTTTTTCTGCATAACCCATGTACTCGGCATAGATATCATCCACATCAAAGGTATCAGTTGCGTAAAGATTTTCGAGGATGTAGTTGAGGTCCTTGAGGTTTGCCTGCAGCTTGTCTCTGAAGACATCCGGATAATAGAGATCAGCAACCCTTATGCCGGTTCTTGCCATCTTGTCCATGTAGGCAGGGCCTATGCCCCTGCCTGTGGTGCCTATCTTCCTGTTGCCCTTGAGTGCCTCTTTCTCTCTCTCTATGGCGATATGGTAAGGCATTATGAGGTGTGCACTCTTGCTTATCCTGAGGCTGCCGCTCAACTTCACACCCCGCTTCTCCAGCCCTTCCATCTCCTCTATGAGTGCCTCGGGGTTTATAACCACTCCGTTCCCTATCAGGCAGAGCTTTCCACTGTGCAGAATCCCTGAGGGGATAAGATGGAGTACGAATTTCTCATTATTAATAACCACTGTATGGCCGGCATTATGACCACCCTGAAATCGTGCAACTACATCAGCCTTATCCGTTAATGAATCAACGATCTTTCCTTTTCCTTCGTCACCCCACTGGGCTCCGAGTATAACAACTGCTCTGGACATGTAAAAAACCTCCTGAAACTGAATTATGTAAAAGTGTTACGCTTTTTGATTTCCTGTCATTTGCTGAACTTGCTCATGATTGTCCTGAGCTCATCAAGCCGGAGGCCTGAATCCTCACTGCCCTTTCCTGTGCATATTAATGATAACAGTTTTTCCCCCTTCACTGCTCTTTCAATCTTTATTACATACTTGATTTCATTGAGTTTTGCGTATTCAAGGGAGCTTTCAAAGGGTCTTTTTATAATATCCCTGACCGCATCAAAACCCTTTTCCCTCAATTCCCTTGCAAGCCTCAGTGCCAAGGTCTTGCCGGCGGTAAGATCAACAATAAGTATCGAGTTTCTCTCGGGTGCCGCTTTTTTCAGGACACTAAGTATGCTTCCCAGATCAATGGAAAATCCTGTAGCCGGGGAGTCGTCGCCAAAGGAGCTGACGAGGGAGTCATACCTCCCGCCACACCCGACCAGGAGGCCTTTTCCGGGAATAAACGCTTCAAAAAAGACCCCTGTATGATAATCAAACCCCCTGGCTTCCGAGAGGTCGAATATGACCTTTTTGTGGATGCCGTGGGTCTTCATAAACCCGTATACCTCCTGAAGATTTTTCAGGGCAGCTTCTGAAACAGGATTGCTGACAAGGTTTTCCGCCTTCCCGAGAATATCTTCATCTCCGTATAGATACATTATCTCTTCATACAGTTTCAGCTCCTGCTTCGTAAGTATTCCGGCCTTGTGGAGACCATAAAGCCCGGAGGTATCCTTACGGACAAAGATGGATTTCAGTTTCCCGATATGGGGAACAAGTCTTTCCTGCTCCCAGAAACCACTCAAAAAATCTCTCTGCCCCATGGATATCCTGTAATCCTTCAGGTGAGCCGACCTGAGCACATCTGTAAAAAGGGAGATTATCTCCGCATCTCCCTCCGGCTCCTTTATTCCTATAAGCTCTGCACCTAACTGAAAACTCTCTCTCTGCCTGCCACCATGTACTTTTTCATACCTGAAGACATTCAGGCAATAAGAGAGGCGCAAAGGGCGTATATCGCGAAGAGCTGTACCGGCAATCCTTGCAATCTGTGGTGTAACATCAGGCCGCAGGATCATTACCCTGCCACTCTGGCGGTCGGTCAGTTTGTAGCCGCTCTCAATGAGGTCCTCTCCGGCACCACGGGATATTACGTCAAGATATTCAAATATCGGAGTTATTACCTCCCTGTAGCCCCACTTTCTCATGGTATCCAGGCACCGGGACTCAAGTGCCCGTTTTCTTTCAGCATAACCGGGTAAAAGGTTTATGCATCCTCTGGGGCTCAGGGGGCGGTCTGAGAGCGGGGCGGTCATTGTTACAATCTGATGAGCCTGACAGATATGATGTTTGGAAGTTCTCTTATCTCATCAAGCAGACCGGCACTCACTTCAGCGTCCACACTGACAACGGAGATGGCCATCCCGGCAGCAGATTCACGTCCAAAATGCATTCTGGCAATGTTTATATTATTTTTGCCAAGCAGTGTTCCGATATTGCCGATTACTCCCGGACGGTCCTTGTTGTGAATATAGAGCATGATGCCCTCCGGGATAATCTCTACGGGAAAACTGTCAACACGTATGATCCGGGGATCTTTCTTCCCGTACAGGGTGCCATAGACTGAATTCTCTTTCCCGTTGGCCTTTACCTTTATGACAAGCATATTATGAAAATTACCGGACTCCGGACTCCTCATCTCCTTTACCTCTATGCCGCGTTCTCTGGCTATCAGCGGGGCATTAACAAAATTCACGGTTTCGGTCAGGATGGGTGTAAGCAGCCCCTTAAGTGCGGCAATGGTGACGGGCTTTGTATCGATCTCGCCTGCCTCTCCCCTGAACTCCACTGTTACCTCTGTTATTCCTCCCTCGTATACCTGAGCCGCAAAGCTGCCCAGGGCCTCTGCCAATGTGATGTAAGGCCTGAGCCTTGGCAACTGATCAGCGGGAATGGAGGGGAAGTTTACGGCATTACGTATGGTGCCGTTCAGCAGATAATCGACCATCTGCTCTGCTATGGCGATGGCTACATTCTCCTGGGCCTCCCTCGTGGATGCTGCGAGATGGGGGGTGCAGATAACACGATCGAGTTTTATCAGGCTGAGGTCCTCAGGCGGTTCCTTTTCAAAGACATCCAGCGCAGCGCCCCCAACCTTCCCTGACTGAATTGCATCACCAAGGTCCTTTTCGTTTACAATCCCGCCCCTGGCGCAGTTAATGATATATACGCCATCCTTCATGGTCTCTATGGTCTCACGGTTAACAATGTTTCTGGTCTCATCTGTAAGGGGTGTATGGATTGTTATGAAATCAGAGCGTTTAAAAATCTCACTTATGCTTACCTTTTCCACCCCGAGTTCCTCCGCCTTTTCGTCACTCAGAAAGGGGTCATAACCAATCACGTTCATCTCAAATGCATGGGCACGCCTGGCTACCTGTGAGCCTATGTTTCCGAGTCCGAGAATTCCGAGGGTCTTGTTAAAGAGCTCAACCCCCATGAACTTCTTCTTCTCCCACTTTCCCTCTTTCATCGAGAATGTGGCCTGCGGGATATTCCTTGCAAGGGCAAACATCAGTGCAATCGCGTGTTCTGCAGTTGTAATGGTATTTCCTCCGGGGGTATTCATCACTACAATGCCACTTTTCGTGGCGCTGTTTTTATCAACATTATCAAGACCCGAGCCGGCCCTGCCGATTACCTTCAGGCTGGTGGCTGCTTCAATAATCTCCGAGGTCACCGTAGTGGCACTCCTTATGACCAGACCGTGATATTCTGCTATACAGGCCTTCAGTTCCTCAGGGGTCATACCGGTCCTGACATCCACATGAATGCCGGCCTTCTTCATCAGTTCAACACCCTTTGGAGAGATATTGTCACTCACAAGAACCTTCATTACTTTTATTCCTCCTGTTTTCTAACTTAATATCATTATTTTTTTAAAGGAAGCTTGCCGGATACCCAAACCTTGAGCAAACCTTTGGCACCCATTCAGCCGGGGATGAAGGCAAGCACAAACCTTTGATCCAGGTCTCTCCTACGTCAGGCGTATCTCTTCTCAAAGTCAGCCATGAACGCAATCAACGCATCCACACCCTCTTCAGGCATTGCGTTATATATGCTTGCGCGCATTCCCCCAACAGACCGGTGTCCTTTAAGGTTTACCAGCCCTGCATCCTTTGCCAACTCGAGAAACTTGCCGTCAAGGTCCGGCCTGGCCAGTATAAATGGTATATTCATCCATGAACGGCAGTCCGGAGCAACCGGGTTGCTGTAGAAGCCCGAGTTGTCAATGAAGGCATAGAGTTTATCAGACTTGCGCTTGTTGATACCGGCTATTACATTGATTCCGCCTTTTTTCCTGATCCACTCAAATACCAGACCGGCAATATACCAGCTGTATGTGGGGGGCGTATTATACATGGAACCAGCCTTTGCATGTGTCTCATAGTTGAACATTGTGGGTGTGCCGGAAATGGTTTTTCCAATAAGATCCTCCCGTACTATTACAATGGTCAGGCCGGCTGGACCTATATTCTTCTGTGCCCCTGCATAGATCACTCCAAACCTGGAGACATCAACCGGCCGTGAGAGGATGGTTGATGACATATCCGCAACAAGAGGAACATCACCAACATCCGGTATCCCGTGAAACTCAACCCCGCCGATCGTCTCGTTAGGTGTATAGTGGACATAGGCAGCGTCAGGGTTGAGAGACCACTGCTGCCGTGGCGGGATTGTGGTAAAATTGCTTGCCTCAGCTGTTGCGGCAATGTTTACATTACAGAAACGTCCGGCCTCGGCAATAGCCTTTTTGGACCAGGAGCCCGTGTTGATGTAGTCTGCGCTGTCCCTGCCCCTCAGCAGGTTCATGGGAACCATGGCAAACTGACTCGATGCACCGCCCTGAAGAAAAAGGCTCTTGTAGTTGTCGGGAATAGTCAGGATCTCTCTCAGGTCGGCCTCAGCCTTCTCTGCAATTGAGGTGAATTCCTTGCCGCGATGACTCATCTCCATTACTGACATGCCGGTGCCGTGCCAGTCCACCATCTCAGTTGAGGCCTGTTCCAGAACCTCTACAGGCAGCATGGCCGGTCCGGCACTGAAGTTAAATACTCGTGACATATGGCACTCCTTTTTCCCTCTGTCTGCTGATATAACATAAGGGTATTTTATTTTAAGTTTTGCATTTATCCCGGAGTGACTATTATAATAAAAGTAATGAAAAAGAAGATACTTTTTGGCTTATTAACATTACTTATAGGATTCCTCATTGGCGGGCTCACCTATTATTCAATATATGAGCGTGTGAAGATTCCGCAGAGAACCGTTTACCCCCTTCCGCGCCTTTCAGAGAAGGTGGTGGATACAAGCAGGGCCTTTGCAGAGATTGTAGAGGCAGTCTCTCCGTCAGTTGTGAACATATCCACTAAAAAAACTGTCCGTAGAGAAAGGCCGGCTCTCTTTAATGACCCATTTTTTGATTTCATAAATCCCTTCCAGGAGCTCCCGAGGAAGTGGAAGGAGCAGAGTCTTGGCTCAGGGGTTATTGTTTCAGATGATGGTTATATCATTACAAACAACCATGTGGTAGAGCAGGCCGATGAGATAAAGGTGACCCTTTATGACAGGAGAACCCTGACTGGCAAGGTGGTTGGGGCTGATCCCAAGACAGACCTTGCACTTGTAAAGATAAATGTGCAGGGCCTTCCCTCTGTCCCCTGGGGTGACTCGGAGAGGCTGAAGGTAGGGGAGTTTGTCCTTGCAATCGGCAATCCTTTCGGTCTCAGCCATACCGTAACAATGGGAATTGTCAGTGCCGTTGGGCGGGCCAATGTGGGAATTGCTGATTATGAAGACTTCATCCAGACGGATGCAGCGATCAATCCCGGCAATTCGGGTGGCCCCCTTGTCAACATCCAGGGTGAGCTTGTGGGTATAAATACCGCCATATTCTCAAGGAGCGGCGGTTATCAGGGGATAGGGTTTGCAGTTCCCAGTAATATGGTACGGAGTGTTATGGAGCAGCTCCGGAAGGAAGGCAAGGTTGTCAGGGGCTGGCTCGGGGTTACCATTCAGGACATGACCCCGGAGCTGGCAGAAAAATTCGGCCTCAAGACCACGGCCGGAGCCCTTGTAAGTGATGTCTTCAAGGACAGCCCTGCACAAAAGGCAGGCATAAAGAGGGGTGATGTAATCATCCGGTATAATGGAAAGGCCATAACGAGTGTTTCAACTCTCAGGAACATGGTTGCCCGGAGCAAGGTCGGTTCAGAGGTGGAGATTACGGTTGTAAGAAACAGCACACAGAACAAAATCAGGGTTGTAGTTAATGAGCTTCCAACTGAGTTTTCCGAGGTTTCCTCTTCGATCCCGGAGGAGAAACCCGAGGAAGTGAAGGCCCTGGCAGGGATAACAATAACAGAATTAACAGGTTCTATTGCCAAACAGCTTGGAATTGACCAGTCAGAGAAGGGGGTTGTAGTGCTTGATGTCGAGACAGGCAGTGCAGCACAGGAAGCGGGAATCAAGAAGGGCGATGTGATACAGGAGATAGACAGGAAGAGAATTTACAGCATTGATGACTGGAAGAAGATTGTCTCCGGGATAAAACCTGAGGAGATGGTAGTGATGTTCCTGAACAGGGGGGGCAGGAAGTTCTATGTGGCTCTGAAGCCATAGCACTCACAGGCTGGAGTCGAAATCGATGGTCTTTGTTTTTTGGGAAAAGACCAACCAGGGAGAGGAGGTGAAACGATGCTGATACTTATGAAGCTTTTAATACTTGCAGCCTTTGTGTCAGGGGGGTTTTATATGGGCAGCAGGTACGGCTACGAGCTCTGGGGGGCAGTGTCAGGCATGATTCTGGGGATTATAACCCTTTTATCAGACAGCATTCTTCAAAAAGTTAAACCCGGCAGATTTGTCGGGGCCTTTATCGGTCTTCTTTTTGGTCTGCTCTTTTCAAAGCTTGTGTTAATTCCACTGTCGCCGGTACTTGCTGACAAGATTAACAGTCTTTCGTTTGCCTTAAATGCCATTTTAGGGTATGGTGGTCTGCTTGTGGGTGCAAACAGGGGGAGAAATCTTACAGTCTCCAGTATCCGCAGGCTCTTTAAAGGCCAGGCCATTGAGAGCAATCTGAAGCTTCTTGATACCAGTGTTATTATTGACGGCAGGATAGCGGATATCTGCGAGACGGGATTTATTGAAGGAACCTTTATCATACCACAGTTTATTCTACAGGAACTCCAGCACATTGCGGATTCTTCTGATTCCCATAAAAGGGCACGGGGCAGAAGGGGCCTTGATATACTTCACAGGATACAGAAAATGCCCAATATATCTGTAAAGATAGTAGAAGAGGATTTCCCCAACATCAAGGAAGTGGATGCAAAACTGGTAGCCCTTGCCAGGATGCTTGATGCAAAGGTCATGACAAATGACTTCAACCTCAACAAGGTTGCAGAACTCCAGGGTGTATCTGTTCTGAATATCAACGAGCTTGCCAACACCCTGAAACCTGTTGTCCTTCCGGGAGAGACCATGAATGTCTTTGTCCTCAAGGAGGGAAAGGAGTATAACCAGGGGGTTGCATATCTTGATGACGGGACAATGGTTGTTGTAGAGAACGGCAGGAGGTTTATAGGAAAGAAGATTGACGTTGCTGTGACGAGCGTGCTGCAGACCACCGCCGGCAGGATGATCTTTTCAAAGCCGAAGGAAGAGTATGAAAGGGAAGAGTTGAAACTGCAGAGGGGATGATGAAACCCGTTATTGCCATAATTCCTGCTGCGGGTTCAGGCAGGAGGTTCGGGGGGGGAAAGACCCTGCTGAATCTGAAGGGGATGCCTGTGATTGCACGGACACTCAGCGCGCTTCAGGCCGTTGACGAGATAGTTGAGATTATACCGGTAATGCGCAACGATGAGATGGAACAGACGCTTGAGATCGTGGAAAAGTATGGTTTCACAAAGGTCAGGAAGATTGCTCCCGGGGGTAGGGAGAGGCAGGAGTCCGTGTCTCATGGTCTTGCCCTGATTGAACGGAAAGGCTGTATCGTGCTGGTGCATGACGGAGTAAGACCCCTTGTTACCCCGGAGATAATTCGCAATGCCATTGCAGCACTTGGAGACCTTGACGGAGTCGTGACTGCTGTTGCCGTTAAGGATACAATCAAGGAGGTCGTGGACGGCATGGTTAGAAAGACCCTTGCGAGGGAGGTGCTTTTTGCTGTTCAGACTCCGCAGGTTTTTCCCTATGCTGTCCTGATGGAGGCATATGCAGAGGCACTGAAGTCCGGTATGCATTTTACTGATGACGCTGCCATGGTTGAGCACAACGGTGGCAGGGTTAAGGTGGTAGAGGGTGAATACTCCAATATCAAGATTACAACCCGGGAAGACCTTGACGTGGCAGAGGCCTTTCTGAAGAACCGTTCCTGACCCGGCCATGCGTATTGGTACCGGATATGATTCCCACAGGCTTGTTTCCAACAGGAGGCTTGTGATTGGAGGGGTCAGTATTCCGTTTGAAAAGGGGCTGCTCGCGCATTCGGATGGAGACGTACTCATTCATGCCATAATTGATTCACTTATAGGGGCAATGGGGATGGGTGATATAGGAAAGCACTTTCCTGACTCAGACCCCAAATGGAAGGATGCATCAAGTCTTGAGATGCTGAAGCATACAGTTGAGATTGTCAGGATGAACGGTTTTGAGGTAGCCTGTATTGATTCAACTGTTATTACAGAAAAGCCCCGTCTTGCCCCTTTTATCCCTCAGATGATCCGCTCTATAGAGGGGGCGGGTGTGCCCGGGGGGCGTGTAAATATCAAGGCTAAAACAAATGAAGGCATGGGATTTGTTGGTCGCGGTGAGGGCATTGTGGCAATGGCTTCAGCCCTGTTGAGGAAATTGACGGAGGGGCTGCTATGAGAGAGATTATACTCTATTGTACCGAAGAGGGGCTCTGGGCTGCCGAGACAATAAAGCTCCCCGGATACACGGCCTACGGCAGGACTGAAGAGGAGGCAATGAGGAGAATAAGGGATGCCGTCACCATGTATTTTCCCTGTGGGGACTGCAAAGAGACGGAAGGCGGTTATTAATGAAATTTGAAAAAACAGTATTTATGGATAAACTCTTCAAAATTTACGGAGAGATTGACAGGGTCTGCAAGGACTCAGCGGATTATTACGGGTTCAGCTGTGATGGTTGTAATGACAACTGCTGCAAGACGGTCTTTTATCACTACACAGTTGTTGAATCTTTTGCTCTCCTTGAGGGGTTTGATAAACTGCCGGCCGAAATCAGGGATGAAAGTATGAGGAGGGGGCGGGATTACCTTCAGGACCTGGAAAAACACAGGGGCAAGGAGGAAGAGCTGGATATGATGTGCCCCCTTAACTACAGCGGGCTATGCAGGATTTACGAATACAGGCCTCTTATCTGCAGGATTCACGGTTTTCCCGGGGGACTCGATCATCAGGTTAAGGGCAACCAGAGTTTTACCGGCTGCAGGATATTTAATAAGACCTTTCAGAAAGAATGGACACACCTTATTGACCGTACCCCCTTTTATACCCGGATAGCCAACCTTGAGGGTCAGATAAGACGCGAGATGGACTACAGGATGAGGTTCCGAAAGACTATTGCAGAGATGCTGATTGAGAGGAAACTGTATGACGGGCTGGATCCTGGTGCAGGGGACAAACACAGGTAATGGAAAAAAAGAAAAAGAAGATACGGAAGAGATTCTTCAGGCAGAGGGAGCTGCGGTTTTCGATTGCCCTCATGATTCTCTGGTCGCTCCTTGCCATGGCTTTTTTGACATATTTAACAAGGGTGCTCGGTGGAAAAATAGAGCCTGGTCTCTTCTTCTTTATAGTTGTTTTCGCGGGTTATGCAGTTGTTGTGGTTTTTTTAACTCTCTTTTTTACGCATCGTTTTGTAGGTCCCTTTGAAAGGTTAAAGATGGAGATGAAGATCATACTCTCGGGTGATTATAACAGGCGGTTATGCGTAAGGAACAACGATGATCTTTATATCAAGTCATTTATTTCGGAAGTCAATAAGGTGCTGGATGAGCTTGAAAAGATGCAACTCTTTAAGGAA
>UOGH01000144.1_pt1 | contig 11787 bp, 9 predicted proteins | sample 1989771 | NCBI WGS metagenome assembly UOGH01 (sample SAMEA4712198, study PRJEB27164) | hydrothermal vent metagenome | biome: marine basaltic hydrothermal vent biome; feature: marine hydrothermal vent; material: mineral | place: Pacific Ocean | collected 2011-06-14/2011-07-23 | depth 1691 m | reverse complement strand
TCTTTGAGGCCTGTAAGCCCGGCAATCCTCCTGTCTGAAAACCCCCATGATTTGGCCTTGTAAAGGAGGGGCCGGGCAAGGGTTGCGGGTTGCGGGTTGGGAGGTACGGGTTGCGGGTTGCGGGTTGCGGGTTGCGAGTTTTTAATCTCGTCTTCCAGCTCGACTATCTCTCTGATGTTATTCAGAAACCATGGGTCGATCTGCGTAATCTCATGAATATCCTCAACACTCAGTCCCTCCCTGAATGCCTGGGCTACATACCAGATTCTCTCACTGTTCGGTATCTTCAGCTTCTCCCTTATCTCATCAATTCCTGCAATCCTCTCCTCCAGACCATAACTGTCTGCCTCCAGGCTCCGCAGGGCCTTTTGCAGGGACTCTTTAAAGGTCCTGCCTATTGACATGACCTCTCCGACAGACTTCATCTGGGTTGTAAGTGTAGGGTCTGCCTCCGGAAACTTTTCAAAGGCAAACCTCGGTATCTTTGTTACTACATAATCAATTGTGGGTTCAAAACTGGCAGGAGTCTCTCTCGTAATATCGTTTGAAATCTCGTTAAGGTTAAGACCAACTGCGAGTTTTGCGGCAATCTTTGCTATCGGAAAACCAGTTGCCTTGGAGGCAAGGGCAGATGAACGTGAAACCCTCGGGTTCATCTCTATGATAACCATCTTTCCGTCTTCAGGGTTCAGGGCAAACTGTATATTGCTGCCCCCGGTATCAACCCCTATCTCCCTGATTACTGCAATCGATGCATCCCTCATCCTCTGATATTCCTTATCGGACAAGGTCTGTGCAGGTGCAACAGTGATGGAGTCTCCTGTATGGACACCCATGGGGTCAAAATTCTCTATGGAACAGATAATCACCACGTTGTCATTGCCGTCCCTCATCACCTCAAGCTCGTATTCCTTCCAGCCAAGCACTGATTCTTCAACAAGTACCTGGCTTACCGGACTCAGCTTGAGCGCATTCTCAAGGAGAGTCCTGTATTCTTCCACGTTGTATGCCACGGCTCCGCCTGTACCTCCAAGGGTAAAGGCAGGTCTCAGTATTGCAGGAAAACCAACGTAGCCTACAACGTCAAGTCCCTCTTTAAGGCTCTTGACGGCAGTGGAACGCGGAACATCAAGACCTATCCTGGCCATGGCATCCTTGAAGAGCTCACGGTCCTCAGCCTTCCTGATGGCATGAAGTTTTGCGCCAATCAGTTCAACCCCGTAGCGTTCAAGAATTCCTGCTTCAGCAAGCTCAACAGTAAGGTTCAGGGCTGTCTGTCCACCCATAGTGGGAAGCAGGGCATCAGGCCTCTCCCTCTCAATAATCAATTCAATTATCTCGGCTGTCAGCGGCTCAATATAGGTAATATCCGCCATTTCAGGGTCAGTCATAATGGTGGCCGGATTAGAGTTGACAAGCACCACCTCATAGCCCTCTTCCCTGAGGGACTTGCATGCCTGGGCGCCCGAGTAATCAAACTCACACGCCTGTCCAATCACTATCGGGCCTGAACCTATCAGGAGTATCTTTTTAATATCGTCTCTCTTTGGCACAATCACCTCACTGGTTGTTTATTATGAAAAAAGAGTCTTATATATCCGCAGACTTCCCGGATTACACAGATTCTTATATTTAGCCATATGCAATGTTACGAAACGATAATATATTTATGCTGATTCAATACCTTATACATCAACATATCTCCTCAGTTTATCAACAACTGCCCTTGCCTCGGCCTCCGTTTTGGTGGTTAATACGATGAACCCTTCGCCGTCAAATCTTAATTCCACGTTATAAAAATCTTCTACCTGTCCAAACCCCGGGATAACAGTGCCGTGCTGCAGGGCTATCTTCTTTACAAAGGCTACACCATCGGGGTTCTCGGGTTCCATCCGTATGTGACTTATCCTGATATCATCAAGAGATTCCAGAGGCCTCTTTATGCTTCTGCTTCCAAAGGGTTTTCTGAGGGTTATGCTCACACTTTTTGCATCCAGGTCAAAGACCGTCTCAAGGCAGGGTTCTTTAAAGAGGTAGAACCTGGCAAGGGGAAAGACTACAATAAAAAGCACCACTGCTATCACATAATGAAGTAACTGCAATTCGTGTCTGAGGGCAAAAAAGGCAAGCACTGCCGCTGAAACTGTAACAGCAACAAGACTCGAGGAGAACTCCCTGTTGTATATCCCGCTGTGCAGAACACTGCCCCGTTCCGCTTTAAAGGAGGTGGTCCTCAGCGTAACCCTGCTGCCCTCTATCTCCACCCTGTATGTCCCGGATTCATTCATCTGTTGTTTTCAATCATCTCCCCGAATCTCTTGAATAGATGTATTGAATCATTCGGCCCCGGACCTGCCTCCGGATGATGCTGGACAGAGAAGACCGGGAATTCCACATGCTGCATCCCCTCTTCAGTGCCATCATAAAGGTTTTTATGGGTAAGCCTTACCTGTGTGCCAAGGCTGCTGATATCCACACAGTAATTATGATTCTGGGATGTAATACCGACCTTTTCTGTCAGCAGGTCCATTACAGGATGATTGCCGCCATGATGGCCGAATTTGAGTTTATAGGTCCTTCCACCCAAGGCAAGTCCCAGGATCTGGTGACCGAGGCATATTCCAAAAACCGGTTTCCTGCCAAGAAGTTTCCTTGCACTCTCAATACCGTAAACCACCGCTTCAGGGTCCCCGGGCCCGTTACTCAGAACTATCCCGTCAGGGTTCATTTCAAGCACCGCCTCTGCAGGCATCCCGGCAGGCACAACTGTTATATCAAAGCCTGCATCTGCAAGGTTGCGGAGTATGCTGAACTTAACGCCAAAGTCGTAAACAACCACTTTCCTGAGCGAGGACTCCTTCCCTGATTTTGAATTATCTTCCCATCTCCAAACCTTCTCAGTCCATTTGTACTGCTTATCAGTGGTTACATACCTTACAAGGTCAACGCCGCCAATGCCAGGATGTGCCCTAATCTTTTCATACAGACTCTCCGGGCTCAGGTCTTCAGTTGAAATAATTCCCATCCGTGCCCCGAAGTTCCTTATATGCCTTGTAAGCGCCCTTGTATCAATCCCCTGGATTGCCACCACGCCATATTTTTCAAGATACCTGTTAAGGGAGCCGCTTGAACGCCAGTTACTGGAATAATCCAGACACTCCCTTGCAACAAAGCCTTCGACCTTTGGGCCCCCTGCTGACTCATTATCCTCTTCATTCACTCCATAGTTGCCCATCTGCGTATATGTCATGGTGACAATCTGCCCCTTATATGACGGGTCTGTAATTATCTCCTGATAGCCTGTCATGGAGGTATTGAAGACCACCTCACCTTTTGTTTCCCCATCAGCGCCAAAGGATTCACCTTCAAACACCATTCCGTCTGAAAGAACAAGTAAAGCCTTTTTCATTCAGCCTCCGTGAGCATTTTATTTCCATGTTTGCCGTTAATTATATCATAGAACACGGTATATAAATCTCCTTACCACCTTTAACCCCGAAAGTGCCCGAAGATAATGTGTCAGGGACTGGTCATAACATGATATGTTACCTGGATTGATGAACGAGGAAAACAATAAATGAAACAATACAGGAGAGAGGGGTGGGTCCGTTGCCTCTGAGACGGGACCCACATGATCTGAGTAATCAGAAGAGGAACTTTCACCAGTCCGTATTAAAAGAGCGGGGAGATGTGCACTCCCCGCTCCGGTAAGAAACTCTGAGAAAAGCTTGGTTAAAATGCTGCCGATATCTGAACGGTAAGACGGTTGTCCTTTGGTTCTCCATCAGGGACATCCACCTGAGTCCAGTACTCGGCTATTGCCTTTATATTCTGGGTAAAGTAGTATGAAGAGTTGAGGGTGAGCTCACTGTAGTCAGCAGCACCGTCAGCCTTTTCGTAACTGTCGACCCGAATAAGAGGCACAATCCATGGGCTTGAATTCTTTGACACAACATACAATGCCTGAAGATACCATGCATTGTTCTTTTCCGTCACTCCATCCGCCTTATCATCCTCAGCACCAAGAAATACTCCCATAAACCTGAAGTCATTATAGTCTGCCTGAAAATCCAGGCCCAGACGCCTGAAGTCACGGGATATGTTTTTATCCAAGACATCAACATAATTCCACTGTCCGCTCACACCGAAGAGCCCTACCATTATGTTGGGAAGCACATCAACTGCCACCCTTGCATGAACGTTCTTGGCGTCTTCGCCCTCTGCATCCCCGGCAACACCGCTAAGCCCGACAGTATAGAAGACAGAGCTAACAGGTCTTCCATATACAGCGAGTACCTGGCGTGAACTGCGAAGCTTGCCTCCAGCGTCAGCCCCGCCAAAGGCCTTGTCAATCACCGAATACTTGCCCCTCGTCAACACACGGGAAGAGTAAGTATCATATGGATCGGCCAATAACATGTCAGAGTAGGAAAACTGCAGATTGAATAATCCCGAATAGTTGTAAGTCAGGGCAGCCGTTGGTATTTCAACAATAAAGCCATTCTCGTCTTCTGCCTCAAGCTCAAGAAACCCTGATACATTTTTGTAGATTATTCCTGCAGATATGAGTTCTGCCTCATGAAGCGCCCTCAGCTTCCTGTTACCACTCTTCTTTTCATCATACGGTCTTGCAGTAAGTACTGCTGAAATCGGGAATGCTTTTCCAAGATACAGATCGTCAGATATTGCCATATCCTTGTCCTTCACCCCTGGAAACTTGTATCCGTTTTCCTTGAAAGACCTGCCTGTAGCATTCAGCATAGGCCATGTTGAGTGACATGCGCTGCAGGTAGTTCCGTATTTCTTGGCAAATGATGGAACAGCTTCAGCTTCCTGAACTGATGTCGAAATAAAACCTGCAACAAACAACAAGGCAATAAGAACCCCAATCACATTAAAACGTCTTCCCATGTAAAACCTCCTTAAATTATGAAACTCTTAAAGTTTTCTTTGACAGCAATCAGAGTAACCCCGATTATTTATATCAACAAGTATATGCTTTCCTGCCAAAACACCTCCTTCCTCTCATAATAGAGATTAAAAGTCTAAATTATATTATTTCAAAACCAGGCATGTCAAGTACAGAAGTTATACTGCCCCTGAAACAGACAGAAGAAGACTGAACAGGGACGTTAGATAAAAGACTGTATATCCCTGAGAATTCCGTTATCCATGTTATAAATCCTTCCCTTACAAATAACAGCAACAGGTCCGCCCTTTAATTGCCAGCCCTCAAAAGGTGTATTTTTACCCATTGAGACAAACTCTCCGGAATCCACTGTAAACTCTCTGTGTGAGTCTACTAAAACAATATCTGCCGTTGAATCTTTTTTCAGGCTTCCTTTCTCCATTCCGAGAATCCCTGCCGGGTTCAGCGCCATCTTCCTGACAAGCTCACTCATTGATAACACTCCCTCCTCAACCAGCCCAAGGCACAGTGGCAGCGCTGTTTCAAGGCCGGAGATGCCAGGGGCTGCCCGGTCAAACTCGCAGAGTTTTTCATCCATGTGGTGGGGGGCATGATCAGTGGCAATAACATCTATCGTACCATCAGAGAGTCCCTCCTTTATTGCCTCAACGTCCCTGTCCGTCCTCAGCGGAGGATTCACCTTTGCGTTGGTATTATAATCCATTACTGCCCCCTCTGTGAGGGTAAAGTAATGGGGGCAGGTCTCTGCCGTAACTTCTAACCCGTCCTTCCTTGCCTCCCTTATGGCCCTGACACCCCCGGCAGTGGAGACATGTGCAATATGAAGTCTTCCACCGGTAAGCGCTGCAAGCTCTATATCGCGCTTTATCGCTATCACCTCTGCCTCTGCCGGGATACCCCGGAGTCCAAGCATAAGCGATAAAGTACCTTCATTCATCACCCCACATGAGGAGAGATTCAGGTCTTCTGCGTGTGAAATTATAGTAACACCAAAAACTTTCGAGTACTCAAGAGCCCTTCTCATCAGGAGACTGTTCATTACAGGGTAGCCGTCATCTGAAAATGCCACACACCCGGCCTCTCTCATCATGCCCATCTCGGCAAGCTCTTCGCCCTTCTGGCCCTTGGTAATTGCTCCAATGGTATAGACGTAACATGCACCCTCGGCATAGGCCTTTCTCAGGATAAACTCGGTAACTGTTTCATTGTCATTAACCGGTTTTGTATTCGGCATGCAACACACACTTGTAAAGCCACCCCGTACAGCAGCCATTGTACCGGTCTTTATGGTCTCCTTGTACTCAAATCCGGGCTCTCTCAGATGAACATGCATATCAACAAGCCCGGGCAGGACATAGAGACCGGTGGCATCAATAATCTCATATATTGAGTCATCCTGAATCCTGAATCCTGAATCCTGAGAGACTTCCTTTATCTTTCCCCCCTCAACCAGCAGGTCTCCCTTGCCGTCAATCCCCTGTGAGGGGTCAATTATATGGCCGTTTCTGATTATCAGGTTCAAACTTTTGCCCATCATCTATCCAGTCTCCTCTCTTTATCCATCCCGAACAGAACCACCGGATTCATCCTCTCCTGCCTGAAAGCAGATAAAGCACTGCCATTCTCACTGCAATACCGTTTGTCACCTGTTCGAGAATTACGGATTGCGGACTGTCTGCAACATCCGAGACTATCTCGATTCCACGGTTCATTGGACCGGGATGCATCACCATTGCACCCGGCCTTGCAAGAGCAAGCCGCTCCAGGGTCAGTCCCCAGAGTCTGAAATACTCATCTGTAGTAGGGAAAAAACCCCGGTCCTGCCTCTCCATCTGGATACGCAGCATCATAACAACATCAATACCCCTGAGTCCTTCCTCCATGTTATGGAATATCTCTATATCCGGATCAATAAGCCCCTCCGGAATCAGGGTTGGCGGACCAATCAGTCTGACGTCTGCACCAAGCGCCCTTAGACAGTAGATATTGGACTTTGCAACACGGCTATGCAGGATATCTCCGACAATGGCAATTCTAAGTCCCTTTATCCTGCCGTTTTTCTCCATAATCGTGAAGGCATCAAGAAGCGCCTGGGTAGGATGCTCGTTAATTCCGTCACCTGCATTAATCACCGAGGCATTCAGGTGTTTTGCAAGGAGGTGAGGAACGCCCGAGGATGAGTGTCTGATAATAACAACATCAGCACCAAGTGCCTGTATTGTCATGGCTGTATCAATCAGGCTTTCACCCTTTACCACAGAGCTGGCAGAGACAGAGAAATTTATTACATCCGTGCTGAGCCTTTTGGCTGCAAGCTCAAATGAAGTCCTCGTCCTTGTTGAGGGTTCAAAGAAGAGATTAACCACTGTCTTTCCCCTGAGAGTCGGGACCTTCTTGATGTCTCTCCGCAGTACATCCCTGAAACCCACAGCAGTATTTAAAATCAATTCAATCTCTTCAAAAGACAGGTCTTTTATGCCTACAATATCCTTATTCCTGAGCTGTTGACCTGTCTCACTCACTTATCGCTTCACTCCGTACAAGTTGCAAGTTTAGGGGATATACGTATTCCATTATTTTCCCACGACATTTCTTCTCATTCCTGATTAAGGACAACCCTGTCTTTACCACCCTCTTCCAAAAATTCAACAGCTATGTTTTCTTCATGAGAAGTTGGGATGTTTCTTCCCACAAAGTCTGCACGTACAGGCAGTTCCCTGTGTCCCCTGTCTATAAGGACTGCAAGTTCAATCCTTGCCGGCCTCCCTATATCCATCAGTGCATCCATTGCCGCCCTTATTGAACGGCCGGTAAACAACACATCATCCACCAGCACAACCACCTGTCCGGTTATCTCAAAAGGTATGTCTGTTTTTCTTACCGCCGGATATTCCTTGCGGATATTGAGGTCATCTCTATACAGGGCAATATCAAGTGCTCCAACAGGCACGTCCCGCCCTTCTATCAGCTTGATCTTCTCGGCAAGCCTTTTAGCCAGGTAAACTCCACCCCTCTGAATACCCACAAGACAGACTCTCTCCACTCCCCTGTTCTTCTCAAGAATCTCGTGAGCCATCCTTGTAATGGTCCTGTCCATATCCTTGCTGTCAAGAAGTTCCTTAGGCATGGCATAAAAAAACCTTCCCCCCTGTTTTCAGGAGAAAGGTTTTATATACATTAATTGCAGTTTTCTGAGTAATCTTCTAAATCCCCCTGCCTTACCGGCCTCACCGGGTCAGTTTAAAGGCAGCAATATTAAAACATGAATCCTTACCTTTTTTCAACTACAGTGCTTTTTGATGTCCCTTCTCCTCAGCAAGCTGCACCCTTATTATAGCCCTGTCAAGTGCAGCCTGTGCGCGGGCAAAGTCGATCTCTTCCTGCTTTCTCAGCCTCTCCTCAGCGCGCTTCATTGCACTTTTGGCCCTTTCCACATCTATATCCTCTGCACGTTCAGCACTGTCTGCAAGTATCAGTACCCTGTCTTCATTAACCTCTGCATAACCGGAATTAACAAAGACATAACTTATTGTTCCGCCTTTTTTGCACACAAGCATTCCGATCTTGAGGGTGGTCACCAGGGGAACATGTCCCGGCAAGACTCCAAACTCACCCTCCGAACCGGTAGCAACTACCTCATCAACCTCTTCTTTCAGAACCAAACCGTAAGGTGATACCACCTCAAGGGTTAACTTTTCAGCCATTTAAAACTCCATTTTGTAATTTCTATCACAATATTCCTTAATTTAGCATTACCCGTTAAGTGCTTGGATTATCAGGCTTTGCTCCATCCCAGCTTTGCAGCCTTCTCCTCGGCTTCTTCTATGGTACCAACCATATAGAATGCCTGCTCGGGCATATCATCATATTTACCGTCAATTATTGCATTAAAGCCTTTTATTGTATCTTCCAGCTTCACATACTTTCCAGGGGTGCCCGTAAATGTCTCTGCAACATGGAATGGCTGGCTGAGAAATCTCTGTATCTTTCTTGCCCTGGCAACCGTCAACTTGTCGTCTTCAGAAAGTTCCTCCATGCCAAGAATTGCAATGATGTCCTGGAGTTCCTTGTACCTCTGCAGGATTATCTGAACACCACGTGAGACACTATAGTGTTCATCCCCGACAACCCTTGGGTCAAGAGCCCTTGAAGTAGAGTCAAGGGGGTCAACAGCAGGATAGATACCGAGCTCGGAAATCTGCCTTGAAAGAACAACTGTCCCGTCAAGATGTGTAAATGCCGTGGCAACTGCAGGGTCTGTAAGGTCATCGGCAGGGACATATATAGCCTGCATGGATGTAATGGAACCCTTCTTCGTTGTTGTAATCCTCTCCTGAAGCATTCCCATATCAGTAGCAAGGTTTGGCTGATAACCAACAGCAGACGGCATCCTGCCAAGTAGGGCGGAGACCTCGGAACCCGCCAGTGTATACCTGAATATATTGTCTATGAAGATAAGAACGTCCTGTCCCTGATCTCTGAAATACTCTGCTGCTGTAAGCGCTGTAAGGGAGACCCTCAATCTTGCGCCGGGGGGCTCGTTCATCTGTCCATAAATAAGTGCTGCCTTGTCAATAACGCCTGATTCCTTCATCTCAAGATAGAGATCATTTCCCTCTCTTGTCCTTTCACCAACACCGGCAAAAACGGAAACACCACCGTGAACCAGTGCGATATTATGAATCATCTCCATGATAACAACGGTCTTGCCAACCCCTGCACCACCAAACATGCCCATCTTACCGCCTCGGACAAATGGGACGAGGAGGTCAAAAACCTTAACGCCTGTTTCAAATACCTGGGTTGTCGGCTCCTGCTCATCAAATTCAGGCGCCAGCCTGTGAATCGGCCACCTCTCATCCGTTGCAATGGGACCTGCCTGGTCATAAGGCTCACCAATAACGTTTATTATCCTGCCGAGTGTTGCCTCACCTACCGGAACAGTTATCGGCTGACCCGTATCTGCAACACTCATACCGCGAACCACTCCATCCGTGGGCCCCATGGCAATTGCCCTGACTATATTTTCCCCAAGATGGGATGCCACCTCAAGGGTGAGCCGGATCTCTGAGATGCCCTTCTCCGGATCTGCGGGTTGCTCTATTTTCAGGGCATTCAGTATCGCAGGCAGTTCTGTCTCAAATTCCACGTCAAGCACTGCACCTATCACCTGAACAACCTTTCCTTTATTCATCTTGATACCTCCTCTATTGATTGTCTATTTGATGATTGACGATCTTCACAAAACGAATAATCTCATTTTATTTGCAATCTCCAATCGTCAATCCTGAAATCTTTCACCACAGAGAACGCAGAGTTCGCTGAGAAAACAATTAAGTTTTCAATCGTCAATCATTAATCGCCTCGGCTCCACCGACTATATCCATAAGTTCCCTGGTGATAGTTGCCTGACGCGCCTTGTTATACTCAAGGGTCAATCTATCGATCATGTCTTCTGCGCTCTTGGTGGCATTTTCCATCGCTGTCATCCTCGCAGCCTCTTCTGAAACACGGGATTCCAGCATGGTTCTGTAAATCTGAATCTCAACACTCTTTGGAAGCAACATGTTAAATATCTCTTCCTCGGCAGGTTCAAAGAGAAAATCCTTCATCTCCTCTTCCTCTTTGTGCTCAACTTCACCTAATGGAAGGAGACGCAGTTTGATGACCTTCTGGGAAGCAACAGACTTGAATTCATTGTATATGATATATAACTCATCAAAAGTCTCATCAATATACCTGTCCATTAACTCAACTGCTATTTCCTGAGCTGATGTATAGGATATCTTTCCGGATAGCCCGGTCCAAATCTGTCTTATATGGGTATTTCTACGTTTAAAATAATCCTTGGCCTTCCTGCCAATGGTGCTTATACTTACCTCAAAACCCTCAGTTTCAAGGTCTCTGACAAGGCTCTCCCCCGCCTTTAAAACATTTGTATTAAAAGCACCACACAGGCCCTTGTCACTTGTAAGTATTAAAACCTCAACAGTCTTCCTCGGTCTTAATTTAAGCAGTGGGTGCCTGTCCTGGTCACCTGGCTGTGCAAGTGACAACAGGACCTCTCTCATCTTGTCCGAATAAGGTCTCAGGGCAAACATCCGATCCTGCGCCCGCCTGAGCTTGGCGGCAGAGACCATCTTCATAGCCCTTGTTATCTTGGACGTACTCTTGATGGAGGTTATTCTTCTTTTTATATCTCTTAAGGTTGCCATTTCTCTCCCCTTAATTTGGTTTCAGGTATCAGGCTTTGGGTTACTGTTTTTTTATAACCTGCAACCAACAAACTAATTACGGCTGAAACGTTGATTTAAAGGCAGTTATTGCCTCATTAACTTTATTTTTAAGCTCCTCATCAAGGGCTTTTTTAGTCATTATCTCCTCTTTTATTTCAGGCTTCTGACTCCTGAAATAGCTGAGAAGCCCCTGCTCAAAGCTGCCAATAGCCTCAACCGGAAGGTCATCAAGGAAGCCCTGTGTACCAGCATAAAGCACAATTATCTGCTCATCCATCGGCAGCGGCTGATACTGGCCCTGCTTCAGCAGTTCCACCATCCTCTTCCCACGCTCTATCTGCATGAGAGTTGACTTGTCAAGGTCAGAGCCAAACTGGGCAAACGCTGCCAGCTCCCTGAACTGTGCAAGGTCCAGCCTCAGGGTTCCGGCAACCTGCTTCATTGCCTTTGTCTGTGCAGCACCACCAACACGGCTGACTGAAAGACCGACATTAACGGCAGGTCTGATACCGGCGTAAAAAAGGTCCGGCTCAAGATATATCTGTCCGTCTGTAATGGATATAACATTGGTTGGGATATATGCCGAGACGTCACCTGCCTGTGTTTCGATTATTGGAAGTG
>UOGH01000102.1_pt1 | contig 11868 bp, 10 predicted proteins | sample 1989771 | NCBI WGS metagenome assembly UOGH01 (sample SAMEA4712198, study PRJEB27164) | hydrothermal vent metagenome | biome: marine basaltic hydrothermal vent biome; feature: marine hydrothermal vent; material: mineral | place: Pacific Ocean | collected 2011-06-14/2011-07-23 | depth 1691 m | reverse complement strand
ATCCCTTCGGCACTCCTCTTAACCTGAAGAGCCTCCTTCTGAAGATGTAGAGGTAAAGTGGCCGGCCGAGCAGCACACCAATGAATAAAAAGAGGGGATGATTCCCTGCTGCCGTGGTTACAGATAACATAACAGCAGCAAGTACAAGATACCGTGTCCAGAAATTATAAAAGACTGAATACCTTTTCCCGCTGCCAGCCCTGGTTACCTGCCGCCAGAGATGCTCGTGGTAAAGGAGACCTGAAACTATGCCCAGGGACATGAACACAAAGGTTCCCATACAGATAATTATATCATCTTTTATTCCTTATTGATATAAACAGAACATTTCTAAATTGGCTTTACAGCGGGCAATTCAGAGCCTTGACTTCATTTCCCCATAACATATACAATAAACAACCTTGAACGGTAATACTTTAAAGTTTATATAATTTTTTTATAGAGGGTTCAGGGGTGGTAGTTCAGTTGGTTAGAACGCCGGCCTGTCACGCCGGAGGTCGCGGGTTCGAGTCCCGTCCACCCCGCCATTCACTGCAGCATTTTACTTCTTCATACCCGCCATCTTCCGTTTCACAGTCATTTTTACAAAACGAAACACAGACCTTATTTCCCTATTGATAGAGATGCCCCCTATTGATAGAGATGCCCCCGGCAAGCCCGATCCTGCGAGAGGATGACCTGTTCATCGCCATCCTTGCAATCCTATCTATTATTGAATCAATCTCCCGGCCGATCTCACCGTTCATTGCAATCACAAAGTTCGTTTTAACCCGGTAGGTTAGCCTTGTCTTTTCTCTCCCCCTTGGCTCCAGCCGGAAACCAAAATCCTTTCGTCTGACAGAGTCAAGATAAACACGGAACATCAGGCTTTTCTTCTCTTCATACTCAATTACCTCCATCAGATACTCACTCATTGTCAGGTTTCCCTCTTTTTCAGGGGCAACAACTTCTCTCAACAGGTAAAGATTGCCCTCTACTCTTCTAACATTGATTATCGAATCAAGATAAATAGCAGCGTTTAATGGATCTGCCACAACCCGCCAAACCGAACCTGTACCCGCATCGATAACTGCAGATTTTGATATGGAAAATTCCTCCCCCATGCTTTGCCCCCCTTTACAGCTCTAACTTTAGATGTACCACGTTTTATCATAAAAGTCACCTGTCCAGTAGAACAGGTGACTTTTATTCCCCTGTTCAGACTCAATAAAGGTGAGGGGGCGGAGAAATAGTACCGGTTAAAAACAACAGCTGGAACAACGCCAGGAAACGTGTTGACTCTTCTATCTTAATCTGCGAGGAGGATATTATTGTCAAAAACCTGGAATATGAGGGAGAGGAAATCCAGGCACATCACTTGCGATACAGGATATTTTGCCAGGAGTTAGGGTGGGTAAATGAAAGTGAAGTGCTCCTGGAAATCGATGAATATGATAACCATGCAGTCTTCTTTGGTGTACTTGACAGAGAAAACAGACTATTAGCATATCTAAGACTCATAATGCCCGAAAAGCATTTCATGCTGGAGAAGGAATTTCTATCGCTCGTTGGGCCAGAACATAAAATCAGGAAGGAAAGCAACAGGGCGGAAATCTCGAGACTCTGCGTAGCACCTGAGGCCAGAAATACCAAGGTTACAGGCAATTACGGCACCTACGGCATTTCCATCTTTCTCTTCAAAGGCGTCTATCACTGGTGTATAAAAAAAGGCATACGATATCTTTACGCGGTTGCTGAGGAGAAGATATACAGGCTTTTTTGTGCAAAGGGGTTTCCCTACAGATTGATAGGCTGCCCAAAAACAATGCCTGACGGGGTTACTGCCATGGCAGTACTAATGGACTGGAGGGAATTTGAAATATCAAGTTCAGTAAAACGGCCAAAAATGTTGAGATGGTTTACTCAATATCAATCAACCGTTGCTCAATTGCAATGGCAACAGCATGCGTCCTGGTCACAGCATCGAGCTTTCGCATAACATTACAGACATGAAACTTTACCGTTCGTTCACTCACACCAAGAATTATTGATATTTCCCATGTGCTCTTACCCTCTTTTATCCAGCTGAGCACTTCTCTTTCCCTTGGAGAAAGCGTAATCCTGTTCTTTCTCTTATCCTGGGCTACAATACGTACCAGGACCTGATGAAAGTGCGGCACAATGAGTTTTAATACAGCATCAGTGCGATTATTATGTTCTATGGATTTGCCGGACAGCGAAAACAGACTCCCCTCGGATGCTTTGAAATTCCTCGCCCCGTGTGTATAACCCTCATCAAGTCCAAAATCCTCAGCAAGTGAGAGGAATTCCGGAGGAGGGCCATGTACTCTATACGTATCAGACCATCTCTGCAACCTGAAATTAGTAAAGTTTTCTTTGGCAACCGGGTCAATCTCCTGGAAATTTCTCTCAAAGTAAAGCTCAATCCATTCGGCAGGATAGTTTATGTTTACAGGATTATAGATCTTTACCATACCGCCAACCTCCTTTTTACCAAGCAGGCAAATGGCAAAGTCGTATGGAACCAGGCATCTCAGTTTCTTCATTAGTTCCGCCAGTTCCTCTTTTGTATTACAGGAAAGACTCTTGTGGATCAGCTCAAGAAGATAGATGGCATCTTCCCTGGATAGGCAATTTGCAAAACACGGATTCATCTCTCTCCCCTGAATTAAGACTCACCCCCAAAGAAACTGCAACATATAACAATTATACTCCGAAACAAAATAAAAATAAAGAAAACGTCCCGGCCGGAGGATTGAGGAATCTGCCTGAATAGCCGCAATACAATTTTCTGTGTTATAATATTTCGCCAATGCGTAAAAATGCTCTGATAAATATTGCTGTTCCGTTTTCTGTACAAGGATGTTTGCGCTCCAAGGGTTTCCCGCTCCTGGTCATCCTTGTCGTCATGCTGTTTGTATCTTCCTGTAAAGAAAAGTCTGACACACCCACCGAGATTCCTCCACTGGAAGGGCTCAGTCATTCATCTGTCAGTGTTGACTCGGATATAGAAAGGCTAAGGGATATCGTAAGGAAAGAACCTGCCGACCTTAATGTCAGGATCGAACTTGGAAACCTCCTTATGGATACAGGCAGGTTCAGGGAAGCAATAGAGGTTTACGAAAAAATACTCGAGATAAACCCCGGGAATGTTGATGTAAGGGTTGACCTGGGCACATGCTACAGAAACTCCGGAGACCCTGAGAGGGCTGCCGGGGAATACAGAAAGGCGTTGAGTTATGACCCCAAAAACCCTTATGCACATAGAAATCTCGGTATTGTACTGGCTTATGACCTGGGCAGGACAGAGGAGGCAATCGCCGAGTTTGAGACATATCTTGAACTCGCTCCTGATGTCTCTGATACCCGGAAGGTAGAGCAGGCTATAAGAGAGTTGAAAGAAAGGTCCTGAAGCAGGAATATCGGTCAATATAATACATGATTTACTCGCCTTTCTTCTTTTTCATGAGCCGCTCATACTTTTCCGCCCCTACACACTCCTTTGCAGCAGGACACCAGTCAAGACAGGTTTGTCTCATCTCCCTTGCAACAACTTTTCCGCATTTGCCACATACAGTCTCGGTCTCGTCTGACCATATCTCAACCGTACTGCCACAAAAAATGCAGGTTATCTCCTCGGGAAACGGGCTCTTTATCTCTACGCTGCCGGGGCATCCTTCATTAAAGTTACTCATAAACTAATTATACCATGATATCCGGAAAAGACCCATGATTTATATCATAAACATGGAGACAGCCGGTTCATATTTCCTGTTTTCAGCCAACATCATCCCTGCGTGTCTCATAAATCTCCCTGAACATTTCGGATGACCTCATGAAGGCCTCAAAAACCTGTGGATCAAAATGCTTCGGCATGCTTTTGACATCCCCGGCAGTAAGGATATTGACAACACTCTCATGGTCCATAACCGGTTTGTAGGGCCTTCTGCTTCTCAATGCATCATACTGGTCAACTATATTCATTATTCTCCCTGATACCGGAATATTCTCACCCTTAAGTCCTTTTGGATAACCGGTCCCGTCCCACTTTTCGTGATGGGTAAGTGCAATCTCCTCAGCCATCTTCAGGTAGGGGGAGTTTGAATTCCTGAGAATTTTCGCACCGATAGTGGTGTGGGTCTTCACCACCTCCCATTCTTCAGGAGTGAGCCCTCCCTTCTTAAGAAGAACTCTCTCGGGAATCCCTACCTTCCCTATGTCATGCATTGGCGAGGCATAATAAATAGTCTCTATATACTCCTTGCTCATACCCAGAGCAGATGCGAGCACCTTTGTATATAAACTGATTCTCTTTATATGCGCTCCGGAATCCTCATCCTTGTACTCAGAGGCAAGGGTGAGCCGGTAAACTGTCTCGCCATATCCTGTCCTGATCCTCCTGTATACCTTCTCAAGTCTTTCAAATGCCCCCTCAAAAGCCTTTATCTTCGCTGCAACCTGCTCCTCAAGTATCTGTTTATGCTGTCTCAGGAAATCACGGCACTCCTTGAGTTTTAACAGGTTCTTTACTCTCAGGATAAATTCGACTGAATCGATGGGTCTTACAAGAAAATCATCAACCCCTCTGGCAATACCTGTACTGCGGTCCAGTGACGAACCAGGGGCTGAGAGTATAATAACAGGGATATGAGCGGTAAGCTCATGGGATTTGAGTCTCTCCGCAATCTCAACCCCTTTCATTTCAGGCATCATCTCATCCATAAGTATAAGATCCGGTAAGTGCTGAAGAGTCTGCTCCACTGCCTCATGGCCGTTCCTGGCTACAATCGTTTCATACCCGTGGTCTTCACAAAATGACCTCAAGAGTTTTATCTCTTTTTCATCACCATCAACAACAAGAATTGTGAAGACTTTCTTTCTGTGATTCAACCCACTGTTCACTTTCCCCCCCCAGGACCTCTTGCAAGCTCCTTATTTTTGACCGCATTCACTGGTGATCACGAGTGAATTCTCCTTGCCCTGTGCTCCCTCCGGAGAAGTCTCTCATAACGCATAATTCGATTATATCACAGACTGTTGCACCTTTCTGTAGCCCGAATCCAGAGATACATGGCTATCGGAACCGGTACTACAAAAAAATTTTATCACAAAAAACAAAAAAATGAGAAAAAAAACAAATCTATCCTATAAAATAGAGGAACTAAACGTTACTTTCTGCTAAAGTATTTAAACGTATATCTCGGATTTTCTAAACAAGGAGGTCACGATGTCAGAAAAGGGGATTTCTGTCTTACTTGAGGAACAGAGGAGTTTTCCACCATCGGAGGAGTTTTCACGTAAGGCCCATATCAAGAGCATGGCTGAATATGAGGCGATTTATCGCCGCTCTGTGGAAGACCCGGAGGGGTTCTGGGCAGAGATGGCGGAGAAGAACCTCTCCTGGTTCAGGAAATGGGACAGGGTGCTCGAGTATGACTTTGAGAAACCCTTTGTAAAATGGTTTGCCGGCGGAAAACTGAATGCCTCATACAACTGCCTCGACAGGTACATCAGCACCCCCCTGAGGAATAAGGCAGCCATTATCTGGGAGTCGGATGAAGGCCATTACAGAACCTACACATATCAGCAGCTTTATCATGAAGTCAACAGGTTCTCCAATGTCCTGAAAAAACATGGAATCAGTCGGGGCGACAGGGTAACGATCTACCTGTCAATGGTACCCGAGCTGGCAATAGCCATGCTTGCCTGCGCAAGAATCGGGGCCATTCATAGTATCGTGTTTGGCGGCTTCTCGTCCAAATCCCTCAGGGACAGGATAAACGACTGTCAGGCAAAACTCATCATCACCGCAGATGAGGGTATAAGGGCCGGGAAAAAGGTGCCCCTGAAGGCAAATGCTGATGAGGCATTACTTGAGTGTCCAACTGTCGAGAAGACAATAGTTGTCAGAAGGACCTCAGGGGATGTGAACATGGAGTCCGGAAGGGACTTCTGGTGGCATGAAGAAATGGCATCAAAGGATATATCCAACTACTGTGAACCTGAGCAGATGGATGCTGAGGACCCCCTCTTTATACTCTACACATCCGGGTCAACAGGAAAACCAAAGGGGGTCCTGCATACAACAGGCGGCTATCTTTTATATACAAACCTAACCTTCAAATGGATATTCGATTACCACGATGAAGACATTCATTTCTGCACAGCAGACATTGGATGGATAACAGGCCACAGCTATATTGTCTATGGCCCCCTCTCTGCCGGGGCTACATCTCTTATGTTCGAAGGGGTTCCAAACTACCCTGATCCGGGCAGATTCTGGGATATAGTGGATAAACACCAGGTAAACATAATCTATACTGCACCCACTGTAATAAGGGCGTTGATGAGAGAGGGAGAGCAGTGGGTACACCAGCATGATCTCTCAAGCCTCAGGCTCCTTGGTACAGTTGGAGAACCGATAAACCCTGAGGCATGGATGTGGTATCACACCCATGTGGGCAAGGAGAAGCTTCCCATTGTGGACACATGGTGGCAGACAGAGACGGGCGGAATTCTAATAACACCCCTGCCGGGAGCCATGACCCTGAAACCCGGCTCTGCAAACAGGCCCTTCCCTGGAGTGGTGCCAAATATACTTAAAGAAGACGGGACACCTGCCGAGACAAACGAAGGGGGGTATCTTGTCATTGAAAAACCCTGGCCCGGTATGCTCAGGGGAATGTTCGGAGATATTGAAGGAAAGAGATTCAAGGAGGTTTATTTCAGCAGATTCCCCGGCAAATACTTTACAGGAGATGGGGCAAGGATTGACGAAGACGGCGATTTCTGGCTGATGGGCAGGATAGACGATGTACTGAACGTCTCAGGCCACAGGATAGGGACTGCAGAGGTCGAGTCAGCCCTTGTAAGCCATGAAAAAGTGGCAGAAGCCGCAGTGGTTGGTTATCCCCATGAGATAAAGGGGGAGGGAATATATGCCTTTGTTGTGTTGCAGGAAGGAGTCCGGTCTGATGAGGCACTTGAGGAATCACTCAAGAATCATGTAAGGAACACGATCGGTCCTATAGCAAAACCTGACAGGATACAGTTCACTCCAGGCTTGCCAAAGACCCGCAGCGGCAAGATAATGAGGAGGATACTCAGAAAAATTGCAAGCGGAGAGACCGGGGATCTTGGCGATATCTCAACACTTGCCGATCCTTCTGTTGTGGAAGAGCTTGTGAGGAACAGGGTTTAGGATGACCGGGGTCTCCTTTACATCTCAAGCGTTACTATGGTATCCTTTAAGGCAGATTAATTTAACGCAGGTTAAAGAAAATATACAATCAATAAAGAGGCTGTCACATAATTATTCTGTTCATAATTTGTGCACGGACCTCTAATAATTTAAAGAAAGGGGTGATATGGTGCCTCTCACTAAAGAGAAAAAAGACGGCATTATCGAAGCATTCAAGGTACACGCAAAGGATACTGGTTCACCGGAGGTTCAGGTAGCCTTGCTTACAGAGAGAATAACTTATCTCACAGAGCATTTCAAGGTCCATAAAAAGGACCACCATTCAAGGCGGGGATTACTGAAGCTGGTGTCCCAGAGGAGAAAACTCCTTAATTACCTGAAAACCTGCGACAAACAGCGGTATGAGAAGCTCATTGAGCGCTTAGGATTAAGAAAGTAGAGGTGACAACTTACATGTCAGGAATTGACGCTCCACACAGAGAAAAACATGAGATCAGAGAACAACAGCTTATAATTGAAACAGGGGAACTTGCAAAGCAATCTGATGGATCGGCTTTAATAAGTTATGGTGACACTGTGGTGCTTGCCACAGCAGTAGCTTCAAAGAGGGAAAGGAAAGACCTTGATTTCTTTCCATTAACAATTGATTATCAGGAAAAGGCTTACGCAGCAGGCAAGATTCCAGGGGGATTCTTCAAGAGGGAAGGAAAACCTTCCGAGAAGGAAGTGCTTGCATCCCGCCTGATCGACAGACCCATCAGACCACTCTTCCCCGACGGCTTCCGTTCAGAAACACAGGGCATAGCCTCGGTCATCTCGTTTGGTGATGAAAATGTATCGGATATCCTTGGAATCATCGGGGTCTCCACTGCCCTTATGATATCGGATATACCCTTTGACGGTCCTGTATCAGCAGTAAGGGTTGGAAGGATCGACGGAGAGTTTGTGGTATTACCCTCTTTGGAAGAACTTGAGGATATGGATCTGAACTTTGTTGTAGCCGGAACAGATGATGCAGTCATGATGGTTGAAGGCAGCTCAGTCGAGATACCAGAGGAGATTGTCCTTGAGGCAATAGATGTTGCGCATGAAGAGATAAAAAAGATAAACACACTTCAGAGAAGGCTTGCAGAGGTATGCGGCAAACCCAAGAGGAAAATTAACCCGGTAGAAATTGACGGGACACTTAAAGAAGATGTCAGGTCTTTTGTAATTGACAGGATGAAAGAGGCTGTCAGGATACCGTCAAAGATGAAGAGACAGGAAGTGCTGGACCTCCTGCTTGAGGAGGCAATTGAAAAGTTTACTTCTGAAGAAGGGGACAGGGCAAAAGAGATATCCGGGATATTCCATGATATTGAAAAAGACCTCGTCAGGAGGATGATCATAGACGAAGGTGTGAGGACCGACGGAAGAAAGCCTGAGGATATAAGACACATCTACGGCAAGGTTGGTTTCCTGCCAAAAGTGCACGGTTCAGCCCTCTTTGTCAGGGGAGAGACCCAGGCACTTGTGGCAGTTACCCTTGGTACATCAGCAGATGAGCAGAGGATAGACGCCCTTGAAGGTGAAACATTTAAATCCTTTATGCTCCACTACAATTTCCCGCCCTTCAGTGTTGGTGAGGTAAAGAGACTGGGATTCACCGGCAGGAGAGAGATCGGACACGGCGCACTTGCAGAGAAGGCACTGAAACCTGTGATACCTTCAAAGGAAAAGTTCCCCTATACCATACGGATAGTATCTGATATTCTGGAATCGAATGGTTCATCATCCATGGCAACTGTTTGTGGTGCAACCCTTGCACTCATGGACGCCGGTGTACCCATTGAAACACCTGTGGCAGGGATTGCAATGGGACTCATACATGAGAGTGACAAGACCGTAGTACTCTCGGATATACTTGGCCTTGAAGACCACCTCGGAGATATGGATTTCAAGGTTACCGGAACAAAAAAAGGCATAACCGCCTTTCAGATGGATGTGAAGATAAGCGGTATAACCAGGGAGATAATGGAGTCGGCCCTTGAGCAGGCAAAAGCGGGAAGATTCCACATACTGGAGAAGATGAACGAGACACTGCCTGAGCCCCGAAAGAATCTTGCGCCCAATGCACCAAGAATATATACCATTCAGATCAAGCCGGAAAAGATAAGGGATGTAATCGGCGTAGGGGGTAAGGTAATCAGGGGAATAACCGAGCAGACAGGCGTAAAGATCGACATAGACGATACAGGTCTTATTAACATTGCCTCCGCTGACGAGGCATCCGCCATGAAGGCAAAAGAGATTATAGAAGGAATTGTGCAGGATGTAGAGGTTGGCAGGATATATATGGGAAAGGTCAAAAAAGTTGTAGACTTCGGTGCCTTTGTTGAAGTACTGCCCGGAGTGGAAGGGCTTTTACATATTTCCCAGATATCAGATGAACGGGTTGGAAAGGTTACAGACGTGATTAATTACGGTGATGAATTCCCTGTCAAGGTCATAGAGATTGATGATATGGGAAGACTCAAATTAAGCAGAAAAGAAGCCCTTCGGGAAGAGGCCAAAGGAAAGACAACGGGATAGACAGAGCATGCTCTGCATTTTTAGAGGCTTGCTTGAAAAGCAGGCCTCTGAGATTTGCCCTTAAACCTGTAACTCTATTTCTTCAATTTTAGCTCCCCTGCCCTATACCCCTGTCTGCAGGCAACACACAGGCAGACGCCGGGGAAAGGTATAACAAGATTATTTACAGACAACATCCGGAGCAAAGACCATGTTCAAAAAAGAATATCTCGATAACAAAATACCCGTCCTGCTGGAACGGATAAAGGGCGTCCGGTCAGTATGCCTCGGCATCTGGGTAAAGGTGGGCTCAAGATATGAGACAAAGCAGAAAAACGGGATATCCCACTTCCTTGAACACATGCTCTTTAAAGGCACAAAAAGACGTTCACAAAAAGAGATAGCCGTTGAAATAGACTCCCTTGGCGGAGACCTCAATGCCTACACATCCAAGGAAACAACAACCTTCTACATAAAGCTGCTCGACGATTACCTTGAAAAGGGCACTGACCTGCTCATGGATATCTTTCTTCATTCCCGGCTGCCTGAAGACGAGATAGAAAAGGAAAAAGGGATTGTTATTGAAGAGATAAAGATGGTGGAAGACACCCCGGATGATTACATTCATGACCTGTTCAGTGAATATGTCTGGAACAGGGAAGACATTGGTCTGGGTATCCTTGGCACTAAAAAAACAGTAAGGTCCTTCACAAAAAAAGACCTGGTTGAGCATATAAGAAAGCATTACACTATCAGCAATACTGTCATATCATGTGCCGGCAATATTGAACATGAAGAGGTTTTAAAGTGGCTTAACAGCTCCATAGGCAAAATCAGCAACGACTCCCAACCTCACACTTATTCAAAGCCGAAATTTCATCACGGGACAAAAGTAGTAACAAAAGACTGTGCAGAAGTACATCTCTGCATCGGGACAGAGGGCATTGCACAGGGGAGTCCGGAGCGATATGCAATGTTGTTGATGAATACAGTTATCGGGGCCGGGGTCAGTTCAAGGCTCTTTCAGGAAATAAGGGAACAGAGAGGACTTGCATACTCTGTATACTCCTACACTTCCTCCTACCATGACTGTGGCCTTTTCGGTGTATACGTCGGAACAGGCAGAAAAAAATACCAGCAGGTGATAGATATAGTAAGGGACGAACTCGTCACTTTCAAGGATACCGTATCTGAAGATGAACTGACCAGGGCAAAAAAACAGCTCAAGGGAAACCTTGTTCTTGCCCTTGAATCCACATCAGGAAGGATGAATAATCTTGCCCGACAGGAAATCTATTATGGAAAATACATATCTCCCTCAGAGATTATGAAGGCCATTGACGGGGTTCGGTTCTCCGAGGTAAGGGAGCTTTCTGACAGACTCTTCACTGACAGGAAATTTGCGCTTACGGTTCTTGGACCTGTAAAGAATGCATTAATTTAGCTCTTTATAATGCCTACAATGTCACCTATTCTGATCCCGAAACTTTCTGCTGCATTTCCCCTGCAAATAAAAAACTCGAGAAGACCACTACTGTTAATAAGACAGTAAAGTTCCTTATCTTCCACTTCCGAGTAGCATCTCTTGAATGAAACCACATTGCCCTTCAATACAATCCTCAGCTTCTCGCCTCCATTGAGGGAATCCCTGAGAAGGTCCGAAGATATGTTGGTGATTGCATTACCAAAATGGTCGATATAAATTACCTCGCCTTCAACTGTATTTCTGGAAGGCATTCCAGGCTCGGGCATATGGATATTCATAAAATCGTCTATCTCCTCACCAAAGTGACTGACGGGAATACCCTTTGAGAGCCACGCTGCCACAGGGGCGAAAATATCCCTGCCGTGAAACGTTGAAGAGTCTTTCTTGAGGAAATAATGCTCGGAGGTTATGTGGGTGACACAAAAAGAATCCTTCTCCTTTCTGTATATCATTGAAAAAAGACCATTATCAGGCCCGACAAAGTAATGGTTCTGTGTTGTCACTATAACCGGCCTCCTGCTTGAACCCACTCCCGGATCCACCACCACCAAATGTATTGTCCTGACAGGAAAATACTGATAACTCAGGCCCGTAAGGACAGCTCCTTCCCTTATATTATGGGGGGAAATAT
>UOGH01000197.1_pt1 | contig 12023 bp, 11 predicted proteins | sample 1989771 | NCBI WGS metagenome assembly UOGH01 (sample SAMEA4712198, study PRJEB27164) | hydrothermal vent metagenome | biome: marine basaltic hydrothermal vent biome; feature: marine hydrothermal vent; material: mineral | place: Pacific Ocean | collected 2011-06-14/2011-07-23 | depth 1691 m | reverse complement strand
GCGGTTCTTGAGGATACGAAAAGGTTTACATCTTATGTTGAGAGATATATAGTGAAGAATCCTGCGGAATGGCTCTGGATTCACCGAAGGTGGAAGAGGATTCGGAATTGAAGATTTACTATTGTAATAAATCGACAATCGTCAATAGATAGACCTGAACCTGCCCGTGCTGCTGTCAAAGAGAATGGTGTCGACAATTTTCCCCTTGTCCTTTACTTTTGCCTTTATAAACCTTCCGCTTATCTCTTCTATCTCCACATCAAGCCCTTTCTTGTTGTAATAGTCCCTTATTGCCCTCTCTGCCTTTTCCGGACTCGACTGTATTGTACAGATGCCGTAAGTGCTGCAGAGTGAGCAGAAATCGCCATAGGGTGTTACAGGCTTTCCCTTTTGTTCTACGAATTGTTGTGCGAAAGTTGCAGGTGCTGTCAGCATGAATAAAATTATTGCCAACCCTGCAGGGTACTTCAATTTATTTAGCATTTTCCCCATTTGTTTTTTTGTTTTTTTTGTAACCTCTGAGTTCTCTGCGGTTAAAATTTAAGGTCTTTGTTTCCACTTGTATACCTTTAAGAGTAATACAAAAAGATGAAGAAAGTATGAAAATAGCCCACCGTATATGTTTAGAATATGACGGTAAACCGTGAGCCGATATCCGGTATGCTCTCTACCTCTATCCTTCCCCCTGTTACTTCAGTAAGTTCTTTCACAATGGCAAGCCCGAGTCCCCTGCCACCGGAATCTTTTCCCTTGTAAAACCGTTCAAATACTTTTGAAGTATTTCCGGGTGCAATCCCTTTTCCTGAATCTTCAACCGTGATATGAAATCCTTGTGTCCCGCCGTCTTTTTTATACTTGTCCCAGCGTATGGTGATTCCCCCGCTGTGTGTGAACTTACAGGCGTTTGTGAGAAGGTTTTTCAGTATGATATGTAGTTTTTCAGGGTAGGTCTTTACCGTTAAAGAAGGTCCCTCTGTCTTTATGAATAGCCCCTTTTCTTCAATCATCTTGGCCATTCCACTCGTGATTGTTTCGATAAACTCCCTGAGGTCGATCTCTGACTGGGGGCCTTTCTTGAAGAAGCTCGCCTCAGCCCTTGTTATATCCTCTATCCCTTCTACAAGTGAGATGAGTCTCTGGATCTCGGAATTTATATTGTTTATTACAGTATGAGTATCTGTGATTATTCCGTCCTCAATAGCTTCAAGGTTTACCTTGATAATTGCCAGAGGTGTCCTCAGTTCATGGGCCACGTTGGAAGTAAGGTGCTTCCTGAGGGCGTCTTCCCTCCTCAGGGCCTCGGCCATATAATTAAATGTATCAGTAAGTCTGTCCATCTCATCATGGCATTTCAATGCGCTGTAAAGGCTTCCTAAGGGCCTGTGTAACGGTGGTATTTTTACAGAGAGGTCTCCTTTTGCTATTTTTTCCGCTGCAGAGTTCAGTCGTCTTACCGGTGTGGAAAGGTATATGGTAAACAGTACTGACAGGAAGATTGCCCCACCGCCGGCTATCAGGAATGAGGTGATGAGAAACTCTCTTCCCCTGTTTCTGAAGATGTCTTCCTTGAGGGCAATGGCGCCGAGTCTTTTGAGTGGCCTGACGTAGAGTTTTCCGACCTCGTTGCCCTTGATGTAGAGGGGATACCAGACATAGTTACCTTCACCGGTGGGTAATTTCAGGATGGAAAGCATCCTTTTAAACATGTTTGGATTCAGAGAGAGGAGGACCTCTGTTGAGGAGAGAATTTGCTTTCCGGAGGTATCCACAACATAGGTTTCGAAGCCGAGCATTAAACCCCAGTGAAGCGCCATGTCGAGATGTTCCATATCCCACTGATTATCTACATAACTCCCTTCAATTGAAGCCAGTACCCAGTATATCTGGTCTTCTTTTGTTCCCCTCACGAACTCATCGAAATCTTTCAGGGTCAACCGTTCAAAAACAACATTGGAAAGGAGGGCAAGGAAAATTATAAGTATGAATGATAGAAATAATTTAGTCCTCATCAGGTAAGCCGATAAATCTGTAACCTACTCCATAAACTGTTTTTATGTAAACAGGGTTTCTTGGATCGTCTTCGATCTTGTGACGGATGTTCTTGATATGTGCATCAACCGTCCTGTCATAACCTTCAAAATCATAACCGAGAATTGCGTTTACAAGCTGAACTCTCGTGAAGACCTGTCCGGGACGTTCGGCAAGGTTGAGAAGTAGTTTGAACTCTGTGGGTGTGAAGACGACTATAACGCCGTTTTTTACAACCTCAAACCGCGATTCATCAATTATCAGGTTGTTATTGTTAAAGCTGATCTTCTTTTTTATCCCTTTGCTTCTTCGCAGCAGGGCCTTGACCCTTGCCACGAGTTCCCGCGGGCTGAAGGGTTTTACCACATAGTCATCAGCCCCGATACCGAGCCCTTTTATCCTCTCTTCTTCTTCGCTCTTTGCCGTGAGCATTATGATCGGTATTTCAGAATCTGCACGGATTGCCTCACATATGTCTTCACCAGGCATATCCGGGAGCATCAGGTCGAGTATTATAAGGTCAACCCCGTCTTTCAGTAACTCCAAGGCTCTTTGTCCTGTCTCGGCAACGGCTACCTTGAACCTCTCGTTTTCAAGGTATGCCTTGACGATGTCTGCTATCTTTTTTTCATCCTCTACTATGAGTATTCTGTAACCCTGCATATTATTTATAATAGCATAAAAAACACAAAAACTATGAAGTAAATGTAAATGAGAGATGCTGCAGGAACTCGCACTTGGGAGAAATACTTGTATATTTCAATGAGTTTCACTATAATGTATATTATGCCTATTCAGGCATGGGGCATGGTGTGTTTCAACAGATAATGCCCTGCTTTGCAGAGAGCGTCTGTCCCTCTCAACCCTCACCGAACAGGGAATTTACCATAAATATAACAGGACAGGGTTAAGTGTTTTGCTGAAGAAGGGTGATTGTTACCTGTCTCATGGAATGGTTAATGTTTTCCGGATTTATGCAGATAAACAAAAAATTCCTTCTGAGGAGGATTTATGGGTATTAAAAAGGGTACAAGCATCAGGGTGAAGCTTACCATATCGTTCCTGGCCGTTATATTATTAATGGTCACTGCAATTTTTGCATACCAGTTGTACGATACATGGAAAGAACGTGTAAAGACAACAATTGAAAAAGAGAAACTCTTTGTTGCCGAGCAGTCTGCCGCAGTAAGTGATCTTATGTCAATGGAAGATATGAACGCTGTTAAAACTTTTGCTGTTCAACTGAAGAAATCCTCACCTGACCTTGCATACTATATATTCAGGGACCGCGATGGAAAAATATTTGAGCACTCCTTTAAGGGAAAAATTCCTGCTGAGTTGAAAAATGTTGGGCTGAGTCCGAAAGAGACCGTGCAGGAACTTGTTGTCAAGCCCTTTGGGAAAGTAATAAATATCAGCTATCCCCTGGCATCATACGGAATAGACATATACGGTACCATGACAGCCGGGTTTTATAAAGTGAGTTTTCTGGATATTCTTAAGGAACGCTCAATGGTAATTGCCTTGTTTTATCTGGTAGCCCTGTTTATCGGAACGGTGGTCTCCATGGCTATATCTTCAAGGATGGTAGAGCCCTTGAATTCCCTGATGGCAGGTATTGAGGCTGTTGGCCGTGGAGAGTCTGATGTCAGACTGCCTGTTAAATCATCAGATGAGTTTGGCAAGATAGCGGTTGTCTTCAATGAGACCCTTGACAAGCTGAGGGAATATATACAGACGGATGAGGAGAGAAAAAAGGTGCAGGAAAATGTCATAAAATTCCTTGAAGTTGTCAGTACTGCTGCAGAAGGTGACCTTACGGTGCGGGCACCTGTTACTGCAGATGTTTTTGGCTCGATTGCCGATGCCTTTAATCTGATGGTGGATGAGCTTTCATACCTCTTCAGGGATGTCAAAAACACCGCCCGCAGCGTTGGTGAAGAGAGCTTCAGACTCCTTGACATGCTGAAAAAGATGGCTGACGGGGCAGAAAACCAGATGGTTCAGCTAAAAGGGGCTACTGAAGCAGTCAATGGAACGGTTGATGCCACAATAAAAATCTCCGATGAGACGGGAGAGGCAACCAGGATTTCTGTGGAGGCCTCAGAGGCGGCTTCAAAGGGTGGAGAACTGGTAAATCAGAGTATTGAAGGCATGAAAGTTGTCAGGGCTACGGTTCAAACCATCAATAAGAAGATGAAGATGCTCTCTGAAAGGATTATAGAGATTGGAACGATTTCAGGCCTTATTTCAGAGGTTGCGTCAAGGACAAACCTTTTGGCAATGAATGCCTCGATTGAGGCAGCAAGGGCCGGTGAGGCCGGCAAGGGTTTTGTGGTTATTGCTGAGGAGATACGAAGGCTTGCTGACAAGTCGGCAGAGGCAACCAAACAGATTACCAATATCATACGTGCAATACAGACAGAGGCAAGTGAAATAAGCACATCACTTGAGGATGAGACCGGGATAGTTGAGAAACAGGCTGTCCTTGCGTCTGAGACAGGTATTGCCTTTACTGAAATAGAAGGCTCTGTTGACAAAACAAAGGGTATCGTCTCCGAGATATTCCAGTTATCCCAGATTCAGAGGGAGATGGCTGGTGATGTTGTCCTTTCAATGGAATCCGTCAATGGCATCTCTCTTGAGCTGTTAACGCTTGTACAGGACTCAACAGAGATCTCGGGGAAGCTTTCCGGTTCTTCAAAAGAACTTCTCGCATCTGTTGAAAAATTCAGGATATCAGAGGAAGGGGAGACGGTTTAGGTTCGTTCCGGGTCAGGTCTACCCGAATTAAGGGGTCTTCAGCTGTCCTTGCACTGTTTCCAGCAGTGACGCTTCTTCAAAGGGTTTCACGAGATACTCTTTTGCACCGAGAGAAGCAGCTTTCTCTTTATGTTTCTCACTCCCTCTTGATGTCAATATCACGACTGGGATGGTCTCAGCAAGCCCTCTTCGCTGGAGCTCTCTCAGGAATTCATAACCGTGCATGACCGGCATTTCAAGGTCTGTGATGATAAGGTCGACAGGATGTTCATCAATTACTTCAAGTGCTTCCATACCATTGGATGCGGTATATACCCTGTATCCATTTTGCTGGAGGATGATACTTACGAATTTGCGGATACTCAGAGAGTCATCCACTATCAGTATATTATGTTTTCGTTCCATTTCCTGTATCTCAGGCTGCAGGAATTCCGTTTCAACAGGTTGTTCAAGCAATGCCACCGGATTAAGTACAGGCATCAGTCTTCCCCCTGCCGAGATGCTCACCCCCGAGTAATATTTCAGGCCTTCGAGAAACTTTCCAAGCGGCTTTATGACAGTTTCTTCCTGCCCGGTTATCTCATCCACCAGGAGTGCAACCTGTGTGCCGGGCATAAGATTGAATACAATTGCAGGTACCTTTAACCCCCTGCCTTCCGGAATGAGCCTCAGCAGTTTACAGAGGTCCTTTGCCTGCACGTGGTCTTCTCTCAGGGGTATGGTCTCTGCTTCCACATCATATTCCTGTATGTCAACCTCAACCAGTTCCTGAATAAGGCTTGATGGAACGACAAACTCGATACCACCTGCAGTGAATCTTACGGTGTTGACGATTATAAAGGTAAGAGGGAGTCTTATCCTGAAGATCGTACCTTTTCCTTCAGATGTAGCAACGGTTATTTTTCCGTTCATTTCCGCAATAGTCTCTCTCACCACATCCAGTCCCACACCACGCCCGGATGTCATGTCTGTCTCTTCAAGGGTAGTAAACCCGGGGCTGAAAAGGATGCCAAGGAGCCGACCCTTGGTAAGCCGTTCACCCTTTTGCAGAATTCCAAGTCTTACAGCCTTTCTGTATACTGCTCCAAGATCAATACCCCGTCCGTCATCTTTTACATCTATTACAACACTGTTACCCTCTCTTCTTGCTGCAAGGGAGATTCTCCCCTCTTTTGACTTGCCCCTTGAAATCCGTTCATCAGGATTCTCTATGCCGTGAGATATTGCATTACGGATTATATGTAAGAGCGGATCAAACAGCCTTTCAAAAATTACCCTGTCGATACGGGTTTCCGTGCCGCTTACAATAAACCGGACCTTCTTGTCAGACCGGTGTGCCAGATCCCTGATTGTTCTTGTAAACCTCTGAAAGAGCCTGCCTGCCTCTACCATCCTCGACCGGGAAATGGTCTCTCTCATATCCATATTGATTCTGTCGATCATCCTGATGTGATCGGAAAAGCGAACAAGGAATTTTGCAGAGTCCTTAAGAGCCTCTGTTATATCGTTCATTATCTCGTGGAGCTTGTGGGTGAAGAGATTCAGCTCATCATACCTGTCAAACTCAAGTTCCCTGAAGTCCTCCAGCAGGGCATCCACATATGTAATCTTGTCAGGAATTGAGTAAGCATATCTGCTGCTGAAGTCATCTATTTCTGTTATTAACCTTTTGCTCGCATAATCGATCTCGTCTTTGAGGTCCAATACTCCTTTAGTTTCAGAAAGCATATAGTTTTTCAGGATTGTTAATTCACCTACAAGGTTCATCATCTTCTCTATATTATCAACATGAACCCTGACGTAGTTTGACAATACTTCAATGTCTTCCTTTCTCCGGGGCACCTGCCTCTTCTCGGGTACAGCCTTTTTACGTTTGGAAGAGATATTGCCGGCAGTCTCTTCCCCCGAAAGGATTTCTTTAAGGCTTTCTTCTACTTCAGCGGCAATATCTGTTATTTCAGGGTTTCCCCTTGTTATTTCCGATACAAGGAGCTTGATGGCATCAAGGGTATGGAGAAGCCAGTCAATGACCGGCCTGGTAACTTGGGTTTTGCCGTCCCTGATTGACTCAAGGACATCTTCGAGATTATGGGCAACCTTGCTTGTAGTCTCAAGTTTAACAAGTGATGCGGAACCCTTAATGGTGTGAGCAGCCCGGAAGAGCTCCTGTATTCCGGAAAGCTCTGAAGGGCTCTTCTCCAGCTCAAGGAATCCTTTCTCAAGGATAACCAGATATTCTGCTGCCTCTGCAAGAAAAAAATCGCGTAACCCCTTTTCTGCCATTACCTCAACCTGTATGTTTCAAAAAATTCCGGGACATCGATAAGCTCACCCCTGTAATCCGAGACGAGATCCGGCATTTCATTTACAGTAATCCCAAAAAAGGTCCTGTCCACCTCAAGCACTACCAGCCACCTCTCTGCACTCTTTTCTTCCTGGATATCTTTCAGAGTGGCAAGATTCACAACGGGAACCGCCACTCCTCTCAGAGATGTAATCCCCTCTATGTAGGAGGGAGTGAGCGGCAGGGGTACGATTTCTGAAAGCTCTGCTATCCCCTTAAGATAGCCCATGTCTACTGAAAACTCCTGCCCGCCAACAGAAAAAGTACAAGCCTTTAACTCGGGAGTATTATACTCTTCTTCCGGATTGCCTGAGTTTTCTGTATGTTCATCCATCCTGCAGTATCTTCCTCATTGGTTTGATTTGCACCTTACCCACTCGCGAGGTGTTTTTTTACTGCCTCTAAAATATCTGTTGGCTCAAATGGCTTTGTCACGTACTCATCAGCCCCCTGTTTCAATCCCCAGAATCTGTCACTGTCCTGTGTCTTGGATGTAATCATTATAATCGGGATATGTCTGTATTTTTCATCCCTTTTAAGAGACCTGCATACCTGAAAGCCATTTTTTTTGGGCATAACCACATCAAGTATTATAAGGTCCACCATTTCGGACCTCACCTTCTGCTCGGCCTCATCACCGTTTGATGCGGTTAGTATCTCATAACCGGTTTCCTTCAAAGCATTTTTTATAAACTGAAGGTCGGTAATACTGTCTTCTGCCACGAGAATTCTTGCCACTTAACTCACCTCCTCTCATCCGTTATCTTTAACAGTCCGATCTTTTGCAGGGAATAACAAATCCTCTTTGCCTCCAGTTCATCAAGCCTGCTCTTCATTATAATATCCTTCAAACTTGTTTTTCCATCAATGAGTGAGAATATCCTGACTTCCTTATCCTCAAGGTTAATGCCCTCAAGTGCTTCCTCATTGGTTATTAACCTCAGTGGGATCATATCGTCACTTCTGAATATCTCTGCAGCGAGCCTGCTTTCATCCAGCTTTCTGAGCCCGTCAAGAATGGTCGCACTCGTTGACAGCCTGAATTTTATGTCACTCAGGTTCAGTGGCAGGGGTGTCTCTTCGAGATAGAAGTGGCCGGAAGTCGCTGCGAGTGTATGAAATATTGCGTCTTCAGTCAGGCGTTTCAGGTAGCCCATAAGTTCGTCGTCTGTAATAGAGCCTTTCTGGACGAGAACCCTTCCCACCGGCAGGTTCAGTTTTTTTGCCTCGGCAACTATGGTTTTTAACTCTTTCTTTTTCAGTCTTTTTTCTTCAATGAGAAGGTCGGTAAGAAATGTCCTGTAACCGGGTTTGCTTATAGTGGAGAAGACTATCTGTCCCCTTTCCAGGTATATCTCGGAGTTAAGATTCGTTGAGACTACCGAGAGTCTGCCGGACAGGTTCAGCATTCCTGTGAATTGCAGGACATCTGCAACTGTAAGATACCTCAATTCACCCGAGATTATCAGCCCGGTGGAACGGGCAACCTCGGTCTCCTTGAGGACTTCAACCATAAGGGTTTTGAGCAGAACCCTGAATTCTTTCTCGAAATAATAACGTAACAGCTTGTCTATGCCTTCAATCAATTCCCCTTCTGTATCCAGTGGTGCAGAGATAACCGTTTTATCCGGAGCCCCTTCCTGAACACCCAGAACCTCGTTTATCTTTTCTATAAGCTCATCAGGTTCAAAGGGCTTCTGAAAGTAATGGAGGACACAGAATTTCTCTTCAAAAGACTGCCCTACATCCTCCCCCTTGGAGGTTATTAATATCAGGGGAATATCCTTCAGCTTGCGGTCGGAACGTATGAGTTTGCAGAGTTTATACCCGTTCATCCTCGGCATTACAAAATCAACGAGTATTATTGAAGGTATGACCTTTCTTGCGATTTCAAGTCCTTCATCACCATCGGGGGCGGTATACACCTCGTAGCCTTCTCTTGACAGAACAAGCTCTACCAATCTCCTGACAGTGAGAGAGTCATCTACAATAAGAACAGACTTCTTTTTTCCCATACTGCCTCCATCCGGGGGTTATTTGTCAAAAATGAAAATATACTCGTCAGGTCTGGAGAGATTCATATCTTCGCGGGCGTGTTTTTCTATGTAGAAGGGGTTTTCTTTCAGCAATGTTATCTCCTCATTAAGTTTTACGTTCTCCTTCTGCAGCTCCGCTACCTCACTGATTACCTCTGTGCGTCTTGCCTTGAGTTCAAAAAACCTTACAACACCATTTTCATCGAACAGGAGAACCCAGACCAGATAAAAGATGAACGTCAGCAGAACGGTAAAGCAGACCAACGACTGCTTCTTCCTCTCATTAACTACCTGTTTCCTGAGAAGGTTTTGAGGGTACATACTAAAGTCCATTATATCATAATTTTCACAAAATATAGCACACGTGCCCTGTTGGGTCAAAAAGATGGAGATTGGAGGACTGGAGTGATGGAGTAAACAATCTGTGGCCACTTCTGGTAAAATATCCCGTGTTCGAAGACAGGCTTGAAGGATTAATACAGGATGGGCTTTTCAGGAGTATAAACGACAGGGATTCCCCTCAGGGCAGGGTGATAAATACGGGGGGGCGGTCCCTGATAAATTTCTCCTCCAACGACTACCTCGGTCTCTGCAATCATCCCGCCATAAATGAGGCCGTTGTCAGGGCAGTTGAAGAATATGGCACGGGCAGCGGTGCATCGAGACTCATATCAGGTGGATCATCTCTTCACCAGAGGCTTGAGTCTCTTGTATCAAGGCTCAAGGGTACGGAGGCCTCGGTCATATTCGGTTCCGGGTATGCAGCAAACACCGGAGTTATCCCTGCAATATCCGACAGCAATACAACAATCTTCAGTGATGAGCTTAATCATGCCAGCCTTATAGATGGGTGCCGTCTCAGCAGGGCACGTGTTTTTATATACAGGCATAATGATATTGAGCATCTCAACGGGCTGTTGCACAGTCACCGTAAGGGGAAATCAGTGATAATCACAGACTCTGTCTTCAGCATGGATGGAGATATTGCCCCTATCGGAGAATTACGGGAGTTGGCCCTCACGTATGATGCAGTGCTTTATATAGACGATGCGCACGGCACGGGGGTTCTGGGGGGAGGGGAGGGAGCGCTTAGTCACTTTGGTCTTTCTCCCGAGTCCTTTATAATACAGATGGGGACCCTGTCAAAGGCTTTGGGCTCCTGTGGTGCCTTTGTTGCAGCTACCGGGGTTGTAATCAAATGGCTGATAAACACTTCAAGGACGCTTATGTACTCTACTGCACTGCCGGCCCATCTCATCGCAGCATCTATCGAGGCTTTTAATATTATTCTTAATGACTCCTCCCTGGTGGAGAGGCTCTGGAAGAACAGGAACTGCCTTGTTCATGGGTTTCACTCAATCGGCGTGGATACCGCTCAGTCACAGACCCCGATTGTTCCTGTTATGCTCAGGGATAACCGGTCAGCCGTCGGCCTTTCAGGGTTTTTGATGAGCCGGGGGATTTATGCCCCTGCAATCAGGCAGCCGACTGTCAGGACCCCAAGGGTCAGGTTCACGGTGTCAGCAGTTCATACTGAAGAGGACATTGATATTCTTTTAAAGATACTCAGGGAGGCGCGGGATTGCGGGTTGTTATGATATCAGGTGCTGCAGGAGGGCTTGGCAGCAGGCTCGCCGAGGGGCTTGACGCCAAAGGCTACAGGGTTGTTCTCCATTATTTCAGGGCAGAGATAGAGGCCCGGAGGCTTGAGGGGATACTGAAAAATGACCCGTACCTCCTGAGGGGGGATATCAGGAATTTCAGGGATGTGCAGGGGATGGCTGAAGCCCTTGAACGGGATGTGGGAAGACTTCATGTGCTTGTAAATAATGCCGGTATTACAAGGGATGGCCCTTTACTGAGATACCCCGAGTCTGACTGGGATGACGTGATAGGGACAAACCTGAAAGGGGTTTTTAACAGTATCAGGAATTTTGCTCCTGTCATGATAAAATCAGGGGGCGGACATATTGTCAATATATCTTCCTGCTCCGGACTGAGGGGGAAGGAGGGCCAGGTGGCATACAGTGCATCAAAGGCAGCACTCCTGGGGCTTACCTGTTCCCTTGCAAAGGAGTTTTCAGAACACAACATAAATGTCAATGCAGTTATCCCGGGATACCTGCCGCTTGGAATGGGGCTTGAGTCACCAAGGGCAATGGAGGGGGCCAGGCGTGCAAGTATCAGGGGTACCCTTTCAGACCCTGATGATGTGGTTGATTTTATCACGTATCTTGTCGGGACCAGGGGGATAACAGGGCAGGTCTTTTCGCTTGAGAGCAGGGTTGGATAAATAACTTCGGAGTGATGGAGTGATGGAGTGATGGAGTGATGGAGTGATGAAACGCGGTGTGTTTGTAACAGGTACTGATACAGGGGTGGGCAAGACCGTAATAGCTGCTGCAATTACCCGTGCGCTTAAAATGAGGGGGGTGAGTGTTGGTGTGATGAAACCCGTTGAGACAGGCTGCAGGATGGAAGGTGAAAAAGGGCTTGTACCTGTGGATGGTGCCTTTCTGCAGTATATGGCTGAGACGGATACCCCCCTGTCGGAGATTACCCCTTACAGGTTTGAGACCCCTGTTGCCCCGCTGGTAGCCTCCGGGATTGAGGGCAGGGCAATCAGCAGGGAGGTAATCCTGAGCACGTTTGAGAAGATTTCAGCTGATCATGACTTTGTGGTGGTTGAGGGGGTGGGCGGATTAATGGTCCCTGTGAGCAGGGACTTCCTGGTCTGTGACCTTGTCAATTTGCTCGACCTTTCTGTTGTTGTTGTTGCCGGAAACACCCTTGGTGTAATTAATCATACGCTCCTGACTGTAAGAGCTGCTGAGAATGAAGGCATCCGGGTT
>UOGH01000152.1_pt1 | contig 12138 bp, 7 predicted proteins | sample 1989771 | NCBI WGS metagenome assembly UOGH01 (sample SAMEA4712198, study PRJEB27164) | hydrothermal vent metagenome | biome: marine basaltic hydrothermal vent biome; feature: marine hydrothermal vent; material: mineral | place: Pacific Ocean | collected 2011-06-14/2011-07-23 | depth 1691 m | reverse complement strand
GAAAATAAAGCAGTCTGTTCAATCCCCTGTCATTAAGCAGTTTCGGTATCAGCTTGTCGAAATTGATCATTGTATTTTTTGATTTGGAGAGCTCGTGGATGCTCCGTTCAATATTATTCCCGTCGCAGAGGATAGCTACCGATTGATTGATTAGTATATTTCCCATAATTTCAGTTTAGTTGTAATGATTTATCAGATAAATTGATTCCTGGAGATTCTGAAATAAATTCAGAATGACATGTATCGTTTTTTTCTGTTTGTGAAACAAGCTTTTGACCGGATTAAAACTCTGTATTTATTTGCCGGTTTAATACTCAAACAATCCTGATATACAATATCATATAAGAGGCTAAAAATCAAGCTTGCGGCGCTGTATGTGTCATTGATGATTCTGCAGAAAGGATGACATTTAATGCCTTATCGAAGGTCTTCCGCCATCTTCCGGATTTCAAGCAAACTCTTGACTGCCTCATCAGGGGTCAGGCATGAGGTGTCAATGCCGAGGAGTTTATTTACAATCGGCTCATAGTTTACTGAAAACAGGTCAAGCTGGGAAGCCTTTTTGCGGGTATTCCTGCCCATAACCCTCGGGGTGCCGAATTCGGTGAATTCCGATTTTTCAAGATTATTCAGCACCTCCTTTGCCCTGTTTACCACAGGCTCGGGCAATCCCGCCAGGCGTGCCACCTGAATCCCGTAGCTCTTGTCGGCAGGGCCCCGCTCGATCTTTCTCAGAAATATTATCTCATCACCCCACTCCTTGACGGAGATATTGTAGTTTTTGACTCCGGACAGTGTAATTCCAAGCTCTGTCAGCTCATTGTAATGGGTGGCAAAGAGGGTCCTTGCACCAATCTCGTTCGCTATATGCTCTGCTATTGCCCATGCTATGCTTATTCCATCAAAGGTGCTTGTACCCCTGCCCACCTCGTCGAGTATTATGAGACTCTCTTTCGTTGCGTTATAAAGTATGTTTGCGGTCTCTATCATTTCAACCATAAACGTGCTCTGGCCCTTTGCAAGGTAATCCGAGGCCCCGATCCTTGTAAATATCCTGTCCACAACCCCTATTCTGGCCTCTGCAGCAGGGACAAAGGAGCCGACCTGGGCCATCAGCACGAGCAGTGCAACCTGCCTCATGTACGTTGATTTACCCGCCATGTTCGGGCCTGTTATGATCAGGAGCCTGTGGTCTTCCGTGTCAACATAAGCGCTGTTAGGGATAAACTTCTCATCAGAGGTGCCCCTCTCAAGCACAGGATGCCTCCCATCCGTGATTTCAAGCCTTCCCGTGCTGTCAATCAGGGGCTTTACATAGTTATTTCTTCTTGCAGTCACTGCAAGGGAGAGAAGGAAGTCAAGCTCTCCTATCGCCTGTGCAGTCCTGAGAAGGTCCTCAATTGAAAGAGCAACCTCTTCGAGTACTTCCTTGAAGACTTCATGCTCAAGGGCCTTGAGCCTCTCCTCAGCCCCGAGCACCCTGTTTTCGTATTCCTTTAACTCCGGGGTTACATACCTCTCGGCCCCCACAAGGGTCTGCTTCCTGATGTAATGTTCAGGCACCATATGGAGGTTTGATTTTGTAACCTCAAGATAATAACCAAAGACCCTGTTATAACCGATCTTCAGTGACGATATACCTGTTGATTCCTTCTCCTTCATCTCAAGCCCCGAGATGTAGTCCTTCCCCTTTGTGGACAACTCCCTGAATTCATCCACATCCTGCCTGTAGCCGGACTTTATTATCCCGCCGTCTTTCAGGCCGTTAGGCGGATCATCATTAATTGCCCGCTCAATAAGGTCCTTCAGCCCGCTGAAATCCTCCACATCACCGGAAATTTTCCCGAGGAGCGGGGAGTGGGCCTTCTTAAGGGCACCTCTTATTTCAGGAAGACATGCCACTGAAGTCCTGATTGCAATAAGGTCACGGGCGTTTGCACTGCGCTGGAGCACCCTTGTAGAGAGCCTCTCAAGGTCCTGAACCTGCCTGAGATAGGTTCTCAGGGTCTCCTGCACTTCGTAGCCCTCTATAAGGTTTTCAACGGCCTCATGACGGTCCCTGATAGCCTCTATGTTGACAAGGGGTTTTAATATGGCATTTCTGAGGAACCTTCCGCCCATCGGCGTTAATGTTTCATCCAGTATTTTGAGCAAGGTCCCCTCTGATGAGCCATCTCTCATATTATGTATCAGTTCAATGTTCCTCTTGGTAACGGAATCAAGGAACATATACTCACCCTGCTTGAGCACAGCAGGTTTCCGGAGCACAACAGCGCCCTTCTGGTTTTCCGAGAGATAGTTGATGAGCGCTCCGGAGGAAGACACCGCTGCCCGCATCTCCTCACAGCCGAAGACTTCAAGGGAATAGACCTTAAAATGTTCGAGCATCTTCCTGTACGCCTCGGAATAGTCAAAAAACCAGTCCTCGTAATAGGTCGTAAAATAGCTGTTCAGTGTATCGAGATAGTGGAAATGACCCTTGAGGTGAGACGGGCAGAGAATCTCCTTTGGTTCAAACCTCTGTATCTCGTCCTCAACCGGGCGGTCAGTCTCGTAAAGGAAGAACTCACCTGTTGAAAGGTCTGCCACCGAGATGCCGTGGACCTTTCCGTCAGGATAAAAACTGAGTATAAAATTGTTCTCCTTGGGGTTTTCAGGCGTATGCGTACCCGGAGTGATGACCCTGACGACCTCTCTTCTTACAATCCCCTTTGCCTCTTTTGGGTCTTCAACCTGTTCACAGACGGCAACCTTGTATCCTGCATTTATCAATCGGGTTATATAGGACTCTGCAGCAAAATGAGGGACCCCGCACATGGGGGTAGGTTTTTCCTTTCCCCTGTCACGGGTTGTAAGGGCTATCGAGAGGACGGAGGAGGCCACACGGGCATCCTCACCAAACATCTCGTAAAAATCACCAAGACGAAAGAACAGTATGGCATCGGCATGTTCCTGCTTTATACTGAAATACTGTTTCATGAGGGGGGTCTGTTCTGACATAGGGATATTTAAAACAATTCCTGCCGGAAAGTTCAACTTTTCATCACTTAGTCCCTGTATTTATCCTGTGTGCAAGACATCCTGCCCCAAAGCCGTTATCAATATTAACAACCGCAATCCCCGGGACACAGGAGTTGAGCATTGCAAAGAGTGCTGTAAGCCCACCAAAGGAAGTGCCGTAACCTGTTGATGCGGGTACCCCGATAACAACGCTGTCTGCAATCCCGCCAACCACAGAGGGAAGAGCTCCCTCCATGCCTGCTACAACCACTATTACCCTTGCCTTTCTGATGAGGTCCATGTATGCAAATAATCTGTGTATGCCTGCTACTCCAACATCATAAACCGTCTCAACCCTGCTGCCAAGAAAAGAGGCTGTGAGAGAGGCCTCCTCAGCCACTGCTATATCCGATGTCCCCGCTGTAAGAACGAGCACAAGGCCGCTGCCGGTCCTGGCCGCTCCTGCCATTATAATTCCGGAACGCGGATAGTGTTTTGCTCCTTTAATGCGGAGTGCCTTGCGAATATTCTCATCTGCCCGTGTTACAAGCAGTTTTTTGTTCCTTTTATAGATCGCCTTTGATATCCTCAAAACCTCATCAACCGTCTTCCCTTCAGCAAAGACCACCTCGGGGATACCCTGTCTTAATGCTCTGTGATGGTCAACATGAGAGGAATCAATTGCCTCAAACGGGAGAGACTTTAATTTCTCCAGTGCCGTCTCGGGCGACAAGGTTCCCTCTTTTACCTTCTGAAGCAATTCGTTCAATAAAGCTGTATCCATACAGTTATATTAAAATTTCTTGATGATATTTTAAAATACTTGACTTTTCTTGCCATTAACAATAAAATTTTGTTAGTGTGTTTAACCACAGAAAAACAATAACTGGTGGAATATGTAGTTTTGCAAGTAATTCCTCAAAACAAAAACTAAACGGGCAAGTCTCGTTAATTAATGAGGTGGGACATGAGCAAAAAACTGCTTTTAGCTGATGATAGTATAACCATTCAGAAAGTTGTTGAACTTATACTCGCTGATGAAGGTTTTGAGATCAAGTCGGTTGGAGACGGAGAACAGGCCTGGGCTGTAATTAAAGAGTTCATGCCGGATATCGTCCTTGCAGATATAGAGATGCCAAAGATAAACGGCTATCAGTTGTGTGAAAAGATCAAGAGCGATGAGTACACAAGTGACATTCCTGTTATTCTCCTTGCCGGTGCCTTCGAACCGATTGATGAAGACCTGTTAAAAGAGGTCGGGGCTGATGACTATATTGTAAAACCCTTTGAATCCCGGGAGCTTATCAGCAAGATAAATGCAATATTTGCAGAAAAAGAGCTGGAAGAAGAGGAAGAAGGAGTAGCCGAGACTCTTGAAGAAGAGGTTGAACTAAGTGAAGGCGAAACTCTGGAAACTGCTGAAACAGTTGAAGCGTTCGAAATAGTTGAAACTCCTGGACCCTCTGAAACAGAGTCTGAAGAAGAACCGTGGGAAAATGAGGAATTGACCATGGAACCTTCTCTGGAACCCTCTGAGGATACATTTGCACTGGAAGAAGAGCTGACTTTTGAGGAAGATGATGAAACCCTGGAAGAGCTCTCACTTGCCGGAGAAAGGGCAGCATTTGAAAAAGAAATACAGAAAGAGGCCATTTCACTTCCAGAAACCGATGAGATGAAGGCCATCTTCAGAGCTATTGCTGAAGAAAAGATTTCAGAGGTGGCAAATTCACTTGACAGCAATGAGTTTTATGCTGCCTTTACAGCTTCAGTTGAGGACAGGATGAAAGAAATGCTGGCATCTATCGATATGCAGACGGTTATACTGGACAGTATCAGCAACCTCATGAAGCCGGCAATAGAGAAGATAATTCTTGATAGCGCCCCCAGACTCATAGAGGAGACTGTCAGAGATATGATGGTAGACTTAAGCTCCTCATTAAAACAGCAGGTTGAAAAAACCATATGGGAAACCGTCCCTGACCTTGCTGAGACTATAATTAACCGGGAGGTCGAGGAGATTAAGTCTGTACTCTGAAGACCACGCAACTTAACCACCTAAAATTAAAGAATAAATAACGACTTAAACGCTACAAGTGATGCCTGAATCCGGGATTTCTTTCCCGCCCCCCTTGACGTAAGAGACAAAAAAATATATAATTTTCCCCACCCAATGCATCTTCTGTAATTTAAGAATTTATTCAGATATACCCTTTAGCTGTTAAAAAATCAGGCGATTCCTGACAAAAAAACAATGCACGGAACAATCATGCTGAAACTAATTTTCTTTCGAAATAACAGAGACAGGAGCTTTAAATATGAGTGAACTTGAGAAGAACTACAGGTTCGAAGATGAGATGAAATGGTATGAACTCTGGGAAAAGGAAGGATTTTTCAAACCGGAGGTAAACCCCGACGGAGAAGCATACTGTATAGTAACTCCCCCCCCGAATGTTACGGGCTCCTTACACATGGGACATGCCCTGAACGCAACCCTTCAGGATATACTTATCCGCTGGAAAAGGATGCACGGATACAGGACATTGTGGCTGCCTGGAACTGACCATGCAGGTATTGCAACACAGAACGTAGTAGAACGGGAGCTGGCAAAAGAGGGAATTGACCGTTATACCCTTGGCAGAAAGGAATTCATCCGGAAGGTGTGGGAGTGGAAGCGGGAATACGGGGAGAGGATAATCAACCAGCTCAAGCGCCTTGGCGCCTCCTGTGACTGGTCAAGACAGAGGTTCACACTCGACGAGGGGCTTTCAGAGGCTGTCAGGGAAGTCTTCGTGAGACTCTTTCAGGATGGCCTGATCTACAGGGACCTCCGGCTGATCAACTGGTGCCCAAGATGTCATACAGCCCTTTCCGACCTCGAAGTGGAGCATGAAGACCTTGAGGGAAAGCTCATATATATACGTTACCCCCTGACTGACGGCTCCGGATACATAGTAGTGGCCACTACAAGGCCTGAGACCATGCTTGGCGACAGTGCAGTGGCCGTACACCCGGAGGACAGCAGGTATAAAGACTTTATAGGCAAGAGGATCAAACTCCCCCTGACAAGGCGGGAGATTCCCATAATTGCAGATGAGATGGTAGACCCCCAGTTCGGCACCGGCGCTGTAAAGGTCACCCCTGCGCATGACTTTAATGACGAGGCAATGGCCAGAAGACAGACCCCGAATCTCCCCTTTATCACGGTTATTGCCGAAGACGGAACAATGACGGATACAGCAGGGAAAAAATATGCCGGACTTGACAGGTATGAATGCAGGAAAAAGGTGATTGAGGATTTAAAGGAACTCAACCTAATCGAGAAAGAACAAAAACACGTCTACTCCGTTGGACACTGTTACAGGTGCAAGACAATAATCGAACCTTTCTCAACAGTGCAGTGGTATGTAAATGTCAAGGGTCTTGCAGAAGACGCAATAAAGGCTGTGCGGGATGAACGGATTCATATTATTCCGGAGGGCTGGGCAAACAGCTATTATGCCTGGATGGAAAACATAAGAGACTGGTGCATATCCAGGCAGATATGGTGGGGCCATCAGATACCCGTCTGGTACTGCCCTTACTGCAGGACAGAGGAAGGACAGCACCATGGGGACCTCATATATATAAGTTTTCACAAGCCCCTGAATATTGGGGGAGACAGCGTTCAGTCAGGAACATACACGGAATTAAGGCTGAGAGGCCTTGCTCCTGAAGATATTATGAAAAATGCCAACACTGTCAAGATAGATAAATCCGTAACACCAATATGTTCAAGACAGGACCCTGGAGAATGTCCGTTTTGCGGCAGCAGGGAACTGCTCCGCGACCCTGATGTGCTGGACACCTGGTTTTCATCTGCCCTGTGGCCTTTTTCCACCCTCGGCTGGCCTGAGAAGACAGAGGACCTTGAGACATTCTATCCCACGAATGTGCTGATTACAGGATTTGATATCCTGTTCTTCTGGGTTGCACGGATGATAATGATGGGTCTGAAGTTCATGGAGGAAGTGCCGTTCAGGGATGTTTATATCCATGCACTCGTCAGGGATATGAAGGGACAGAAGATGAGTAAATCAAAGGGTAATGTAATTGATCCGCTCATACTGATTGATAAATATGGTGCAGATGCCTTCAGGTTCACACTTACAGCCTTTGCCGCACAGGGAAGGGACATAAAATTCTCGGAGGAGAGGGTTGAGGGATACAAAAACTTCATTAACAAGCTATGGAACGCTTCAAGGTTTATAAATACAAATATATCAGGAGAAGAAGCATGGACGTCAAAAGATACGGAATGGCAGAAAGACCTTGATACCCCGGGAAGGTGGATACTGAGCAGGATTGCAAAGACTTCAGACGACATTAACACAGCCCTGACGGAATACAGGTTTAACGACGCTGCTACTGCAATCTATCAATTTATATGGCACGAATTCTGTGACTGGTACATAGAACTCTCAAAACCGGTTATTTATAATAAAACAAGCCGTAATGCATCCCGGACTGCAACACTGAAATGTCTGCTTTATATCCTCGAAAGCTCTCTCCGGCTGCTGCATCCCTTTATGCCGTTTGTTACTGAGGAGGTCTGGCAGACAATTCCCCACAATGGCAAGAGCATTATGCTCAGCACGTTCCCCCACTACAGGGAGAGAGATATTGAAGCCGAGGACAAGATGTCCTGTATCATGGAGGCCATCACAGGAATAAGGACCATTCGCGGTGAATTAAACATAGCACCGTCACTTGAGCTCTTCGCACTCATCAGGCCCTACAACAAGGAAACAGAGAATATACTTGCCGAAAACTCTCTGTATATCAGTAAACTTGCAAGGACGAAGGAACTCAGCATTGGGACAGAGGTTACAAAAGGAAAGGGAGTTGCCACTGCGGTCAAGGACCACCTTGAGGTTTATGTCCCGCTCGAAGGGCTGTTGAATGTCGATGCTGAAATCAGAAGACTCAGGAAGGATCTGCAAAAAGTGGAGCAATCCATTTCTTCTCTTGACAGGAAACTTCTCAATGAGGATTTTATAAGGAAGGCACCCCAAAATGTTGTTGAGAAAGAAAAAATGAAGTATAATGAATTTACGCAAAAAAAGGAGAGGATTATTGAGAGCATAAATAAACTGGAAGAGCTCAGGGGGAAAGATAATGAGTAAAAAAGAGAGGGATATTGAAAAGGAAGACCTCAGTCTTATAGATGCTGAATTTGTAAATGTTGTACAGAGCACTGTCAGGTCTGTAGAGGGCGGACATGTAGAGTTGCAGCAGGTTGGAGCCCTCAGCATTGATGGGGAAAGGGTTGAGGTAACACAGGGAGCGGCATGTCTTATCAAGGGTGGAGATGTCAGGGTTAACCAGAGCATAAGCATTATCACTTCCGGCAGCAACACCACCGTGGAATCATCCTTTGCACCACTGGTTGTATCGAGGGGAGATACTGAAATGAAACAGAGTGCATCCTGTGTCATTGCAGCCCGGGATATAAAGGCAGAAAACACAAGGAGCATCTTCCTGCTTGCCGGCAATATAGAGGGCAATGTACAGACTGTATTTGACTGGAAGTCAACCCTTTCGCTTGGTGCAGTTGTAGGCGGGCTCATTGGATTTCTGTCACTCCTGAAAAAGAGATAGGCTTTGCATTAATGCCCCCGGCCTCAGAGACTACAGGGTACCGTTAAAACGAAAAGAGGGACAAAATAGTGCAATATGTATACAGCCCGGTCAGGGCATTTCTAATTCATGCCCTGAATGAGGATATCGGCAATGGGGATATTACAACCGGGTTTATCATCCCGGTTAATCACGTTTCAGAGGCCATTATCCTTGCAAAAGAGGATTTCATCCTCTCGGGCCTGCGGTTTGCCAAAGAGGTCTTCAATATAACAGACTCAGCAATACTTTTTAAAGAAAGTATGCCTGACGGAAACCCTGTAAAACAGGGAGAGGTTATAGCCACGCTGAAAGGTCCAACTGCAGGGTTGCTCACAGGGGAAAGGCTGGCACTTAATATACTGCAGAGACTCTCCGGTATCAGCACGCTGACAAGAAGCTTTGTAAAGCTCATCAAAGACACAGGAGCCCGTATTGTGGATACAAGAAAAACAACCCCGAACATGAGATATCTTGAAAAGTACGCTGTCAGAGCAGGGGGTGGTCATAACCACCGATTTGGTCTTTATGACGGCATTCTCATCAAGGACAATCATATAATGGCCGCAGGCGGGATAAAAAACGCTGTTGAAAGTGTCAGAAAGAAGGCCCATCACCTGATGAAGATAGAGGTTGAGGTAAAGAACATTGAAGAACTGACAGAGGCACTGCATACAGGGGTGGATATCATCATGCTTGATAACATGTCCGTTGAGCTGATGAAAGAGGCCGTAAGAATCACTCACAAGCACAGCCCCCCGCCACTTATTGAGGCATCCGGGGGTGTAAACATTAATACAGTCCGCGAAATAGCCCTCACAGGGGTAGACCTGATCTCTATCGGAGCCCTGACCCACTCCGCCTCATCAGTTGATATAAGCATGAAAATAATTTAACAGGGGCCAATGATAAAAAACCCTGGTTCGGGGTTAAATGCAACTGCTGTACCAGAGCAAACAAATTGACAATGGATCTAAAGAATTGCTATTATCAATAGCTACATTGATTTTTTTGAAAAACTCTTATATGTTTATGCATTTTTGTCCCCGGTAGTCTCATGATCTTAAAAAATCAAAAAACGATGCGCCCATAGCTCAACTGGATAGAGCGTCGGACTACGAATCCGTAGGTTGGGGGTTCAAATCCTCCTGGGCGCGCCAACTCCATCACTCCATCTACTCGTACTCATTTCACACAACAATATCCATAAACAAATCCCGGTATTAGCCCCCGGAATCATTCATCATTGATTATATTAACCTGGCAATTATTCAGGGAGACATCCTCGTCTGCAATATCATGCATTTAACCAATGAAAAACCTGCTCTTTACACACCCCCTGCCCCCTCTTTTTAGAGGGGAACTACACGCTTCCTGCTTTCTCAAGATTCTCCCCTCTATCAAGAGGGGATTAAGGGGTGTGTTCCTTTTAATATCTCTGTTTTTATTTGCCGGTTTATATAGTTATCTGCAAACCACAACTTGATAAAAACGATTTCAGGATTTATAATATTTGTATATACTAAACTCAAAAGGAGGTGATGCAGGAAAAGATCAAAAACGTCCGGGTTAATCCTCATGGGCACAAAAAAACATCGAGGAGGACAAAGGCATATGGTAGAAAAAATCGTAGAAAAAATTATGCAGGAGGAAACAAAAGTATCAAGGAGAGGGCTTCTTATCGGTGCCGGAAAGGTTGCAGCCGGAGCAGCTATTATAACGGCGGGGGGACTGACTCTGGTATCGGAAACAGAAGCCAGGGAAACAAAATATCCATGGCCCTACAAAAAGCTGGACCCGGAAAAGGTTGCCAGGATAGCCTATGAAAACTGGTATAAGGATTACTGTTGTTACGCAACTGCAAGCGCGATACTTATTCCCCTCCAGGAAGCAGTGGGTGAACCGTATACCTCATTCCCCATTATATCGACCAGATGGGGCCATGGCGGGGCAGTGGGTTGGGGAACGTTATGTGGAACACTAACAGGAATTGGCATTGCTACAGGTCTTGTTGCCGGAAAAGACGGTGAAAAGATACTCAATGACGTAATATACTGGTATACTCAGACACAACTTCCGATTTACACACCAAAAAGCCCAAAAACAAAGATCAAAAATGTCAGCAAGAGTGACTCTCCCCTTTGTCATATTTCAGTCGGCAGATGGATGAAAAAGGAAGGCGTTCAATTCTTCACTCCTCAGAGAAAGGAAAGGTGTGCCAGACTTTCAGCCGATGTAGCAGTATACACAGTAGAGCTTTTAAATGCCTGGGCGGACGGCAAGTATGTGCCTGTCCATGGTTCCCAGGCTAAAACACACAACAGACCTGCTCAGAACAACTGCATGGATTGCCACTCAAAATAACGGATGCAGCCTGCTATGACGGGGGCACAGCCCCCGTCATGTATATTTTTACCTCAGGTCTTTCTCAAAACATACAATCTTCTGACAGATACAAAGTTTGCAATAACAGCAAGGATCACCAGGAGTGAGAATAACTGATTCAGGACTGCACCGAGCATAATCAGAAACGACCTTGTATCTCTTCCAAACCTCCAGCTCGTCCCCTCTTTCTCCTTTAAAACAACGGAATCATACTTGATGGCCGTATAACTGTTCATAAGACTCCCTGTAAGTGCAAGGTAACCAGTAACCCACACGAGATAGTCGCCATTGTGGGAAAACCACCAGCCGTAGGTCAAACCAAGAATTACAGCAGCATCCGCGTATCTGTCCAGTACTGCATCAAACCATGCCCCGTAATCCGACTGCTGAAACTTCAACCTTGCCACCTCACCGTCACATCCATCAAGGACGGAGGAGGCCTGCACGAGGAGACCGCCAAGAAGAACGGGCAGGTAACTGCCGAAAGAAAGCAATAGTGCTGCAAGGAGAGAGAGGGTAAAGCTTGAGATTGATATTGTATCCGGTTTTATCCCTGTCTTTACCAAAACCCTGGAAATCCTTATCGATATGGGTCTGTTCAGGTACCTCGAGATAAAACCGTCTGTTGGTTTTATCAAACTCCTGCACAGCAGGTCTTCAGCCTTTCTAAATGCCTCTTCAGTATCAATATCGATCCAGAACCTGCCTTCAAGATCATATGCCTTAAGCATTCCCTTATCAGCAAGTCTCTGCATACCGCCTGAGAGCGTCTCCTCACCCTGCATTACACCCTCCTGAAGGGCGTCAAACAATGAAGTTGAACAGGAAAATATTCCGCAATCAACGGCATTGTACTCTGATAATCCCTTACCAATTCTGACAACCCTGCCATCACTTACCATTACCCTTGTGGCATCTTCCATATCAATATAGTCGCGTGGAGCACCGTCAACCACCATCAAAACTTCCCTGTCATCCAAAGGAAAGCTTCCTGCTTCCATAAGGGCTGCTGGCTCAAATATGTGATCAGACATTAACAGGAAGAACCTCTCATTCAATACTTCCCGGGCCTTCAGGACTGACAGGGCATTCCCC
>UOGH01000112.1_pt1 | contig 12234 bp, 10 predicted proteins | sample 1989771 | NCBI WGS metagenome assembly UOGH01 (sample SAMEA4712198, study PRJEB27164) | hydrothermal vent metagenome | biome: marine basaltic hydrothermal vent biome; feature: marine hydrothermal vent; material: mineral | place: Pacific Ocean | collected 2011-06-14/2011-07-23 | depth 1691 m | reverse complement strand
AGTTTTAAATTATGTCAAATTCTTACAGTATTGCCGTTATTCCCGGTGACGGGACAGGCCCTGAAGTAGTCAGGGAAGGGATAAAGGTCCTGGAGTCGGCATCGGAGAGGTTCGGGTTTAAGCTCAACTTCTCTCACTACGACCTGGGAGGGGAGCGATATCTCAGAACAGGAGAGACCCTTACGGAGAGCGTTATTGAAGACCTAAGAAAACATGATGCCATATTTCTGGGGGCAATAGGACACCCTGATGTAAAGCCAGGTGTTCTGGAGCAGGGGATTTTGCTGAGACTCCGCTTTGAGCTTGACCAGTACATAAACCTGAGACCGATAAAGCTCTACCCTGGCGTCGAGTGTCCCCTTAAAGACAAGGGCCCCGAGCACATAGACTTTGTGGTGGTCAGAGAGAATACGGAGGGCCTGTATGTGGGCGGCGGGGCCTTCCTGAGAAAGGGAACAGCAAATGAGGTGGCAATACAGGAGTCGGTCAATACAAGGCTCGGTGCAGAAAGGTGCATAAGATATGCAATGCAATATTGCCAAAAACGGGACATGAGAAAGAAACTGACACTCTGTGGAAAGACCAATGTCCTCACCTATGCCTGGGACCTCTGGCAGAGAACATTTAATGAGGTGGCAAAGGAATATCCGGACATAGAGACCGACTATGCCCATGTGGATGCAATAACAATGTGGTTTGTAAAAAACCCTGAATGGTTTGATGTAATAGTTACAGACAATATGTTCGGTGACATAATAACCGACCTCGGCGCCATGATACAGGGTGGAATGGGCATAGCTGCAGGCGGAAACATCAATCCTGAAGGCGTCAGCATGTTTGAACCCATAGGTGGGTCGGCGCCAAAATATACGGGAAAGGACATAATAAACCCACTGGCAGCCATCAGTGCCGGAGGGATGATGCTTGAGCACCTTGGCGAGGATGCTGCAGCAGAGACTATAGAGAAGGCCGTAATGGAAGTGACCGGCAAACACATCAAGAGCCTCGCTGCCGGCAGGATGGGTTACAGCACCACAGAGGTGGGCAACCTTGTTGCAGACTATGTCGGAAAGCTTTAGAGATAGCACAGAGTTTAAAAAGGAACACACCCCTTAATCCCCTCTTGATAGAGGGGAAAACCCCTGACAACCCTCGGCCTCACCAGGAGAAACGGAACGAAGTAAGGGGCATAGATCAAGGTGGAACTCCCCTCTAAAAAGAGGGGGATAGGGGGTGTGTAAAAAGCAGGGAAGCATGTAATGGGACAGACGACAGGTAAAAACAAGATAAATTTAAAAACATAAAGGAGCCGTAAAAAATGCTTAAGAAAAAGGAACAATATAGAGTTGCCGTTGTCGGCGCAACAGGTGCTGTTGGTGAGGAGATGATATCTGTTCTTGATGAAAGAAACTTTCCTGTGGAAGAGCTGCTCCCCTTTGCATCTGAAAGGTCTGCGGGCACAAGGATAGAGTTCAGGGGGAGAGAGGCTGTAGTCAGACTGCTGGAGGAAGACTCCTTTGAAGGGATTGATATCGCCCTGTTTTCAGCAGGCGGGGAGCGGTCAAAGACCTGGGCACCTGTAGCTGCCCGTTCAGGATGTGTGGTAATCGACAACTCCTCTGCGTGGCGCATGGACCCCGGCGTGCCACTCGTGGTACCGGAGGTCAACCCCGGCGATATCAGCCGGCACAAGGGCATAATTGCAAACCCTAACTGTTCAACCATACAGATGGTAATGGCACTTAAACCGATCCATGATGCTGCAGGGATAAAGAGGGTGGTTGTTACTACATTTCAGTCCGTCTCGGGCACTGGGAAAAAGGCAATGGATGAACTTCTCAAACAGACCACGGACATGCTTAGCTTCAAGTCTGTTGAGTGTGAGGTCTACCCGCACCAGATCGCCTTTAATGTCCTGCCTCACATTGACGCTTTTCTTGACAACGGCTACACGAAAGAAGAGATGAAGATGGTCAATGAGACCATAAAGATACTGGGGGATGACTCAATCAGGGTAACTGCCACAACCGTAAGGGTACCGGTATTCAGGTGTCACGCCGAGAGTGTTAATGTGGAGACCGAAAAGAAGCTTGCAGCCGATGATGTCAGGGCAGCGCTTGCAGCCTTCCCCGGGATTGTAGTATTTGATGCCCCCGAAAAGAACATCTATCCACTCCCTGTTGACATGGCCGGAAAAGACGACGTTTATATCGGCAGGATAAGGGAGGATGAATCTATTGAAAACGGCATCAATATGTGGATAGTGGCGGATAATCTCAGAAAAGGCGCAGCCCTGAATGCCGTTCAGATTGCAGAGAAGCTGATTGAGACTGCATGAAGAACATATAGTTCCAGGACATGAGGAAGACATAAGCAGACAAATTTTATATTGTACACTCCCTGTTTTTATGTTAAAATTACAGCATGGCTGACGACAGGGAAAGACTCCCCCTCGATGCGCAATTACTCAGTGAGGCCATTTTCGAACTGAATGTCTCACGCCGTAATGTAAATATCTATCCTGCTGGTCATCCCTCTGTAGAGAGATCCTTAAACAGGGCATTTAACTGTCTGGAAAAACTCTTTGAACTGAGGCCCGAGATAACCTTTGCTGTTGCAAAGGACACCATTGTTATAGATAACAGTGTCCTTGACAAAAAAAATGCTGCTTACAGGGAATTTGCCCTGCACCTGAGCGGGATGAACATCGCCTATGTGACGTTCATATCCGGCCTGCCAAAAGAGGAGCTTTACGAATTTCTCCGTTTTCTGTCAATTGATACTACTGACCTGCCTCCGGAAGCCCTTCAGGAGGCGGTAAAAGAGTACAAACTGATCCATATCAAGACTGGCTTCATCGACTATGGTGCATTCTCTTTTGGTGAAGGCAGGACAGAAAAGGAAGGTTCCGGAACAGGCCTGTGGGAACGTTACATACGCGGTCTGATTGACGGCACCCTGCAAACAGAAGGTGCTTCAGACGTAATACAGGAAATCCCTCCTGAGGCCCTCGCAGAAATGTTAAACACAACAGATCCCGGGGAGATTAAGGAAGAGGGCTGTGAGAGGGTGATTACCTCTTACATGAATACGTCTCCGGACACAAATTTCTCCAGCAGGGAGCTGACAAGGCTCATAGATTTTATCAGCAGGCTCCGGCCTGAATTAAAAAGACAGTTTCTCTCCTCTGCAGTCAAAAATGTCTCCACGGATTTAGGGTCCACTGAACGGGCAATCAGGGAGATATCAGTGGACAAGATTATAGAATTGCTCAGCGCTATTGATGAACAGCAAATAACCATACCGGCAGCCCTTAAAAATCTTCTTGATAAATTTTCGAAATTTTATCAGGTAAACTCTGAAGACACTACCTTTGGTAACAGCATTATTGCAGACGATATATTTCTCTCCCCTGACGTTGTAAACCTTCTGGGCACAGGTGACTTCGAATCCTATGTGACGGACGTATACCAGAAAGAGATAGAGAAGGTTCTGAGGTTTGATATCTCGGACGTTGCAGCAATGGAATTGGCAGAGCTCACGAGATCATGCAGCGATGAATATGTAGAGCGATTTTTTAATCAGACAATGCTGGAGCTTATTTCATCCGATATAGTCCCGGAAGAAGAATACGAATATATCGTCAACATGATAAGAGAAGAGGCGGGTCAGTTTATAGAGACCGGCCAGTATGGCCAGGTCCTGAAGATATTCAGGGTACTGGAATCAAATCTGTCTAAAGATAGATTCCCGGATATAACTTCAGAGGCCCTCAAGGAATACAAGTCTCCGGAATTTATCTCCCAGTTCATTGATTCCCTCAGGATTATAGGCAGGCAGGCAAGAGAGGATGCCCTGCAATTGTGCGATTATTACGGAGAACGGATAATATCCCCCCTGATGGATGCACTCGTTGACGAGGAATCACAAACAATCAGGCATTTTCTCATAAGCCTGATAACGCACTTTGGCCCAAGGGTAATTCCTGTTGCCATAAAACACATAAGTGACAGCAGGTGGTTTGTCAAGAGAAACATGCTGCTCATCCTGAGCGAGTGTGGAACAAAGGAAGTGCTTCCGCACGTCAGGCCTTATTGTCACCATGAAAATCCCAAGGTCAGTTTTGAGGCAATAAAGTGTCTCCTGAAAGAAGGGGATAGTTATGGGATTAATGCACTCAGGGGATATCTCAATTCAGACAACAAAGAGGTTGTGGAACAGGCCATAGCCCTTTCCGGCATCTTTAAGGTAAGGGAGGTGATTCCTGACCTGACGCGGATGCTCAGGAGAAAAGGCATCTCCGGCAAGGACATCTACGATAAAATCCCTGTAGTGAAGGCCATAGCCCAGATAGGAGACCCCGGCACCCTGGACGCCATCAGGGAAGCCCTCTCAATCAGGAGCATCCTTTTTAAAGGTGCTGTCGAGCGGCTAAGGGAGGCTGTATACAGCTCACTTAAGTATTACCCAATCGGGGAGATTGAAGACCTCATAGAGAAGGGCCTGAAGTCCAAAAACGAACGGATAAGACAGGAATCCATGAAAATCAAGAAGGCAAGGAGTGGCTGAATGGCGTATGCAAAGACGTTTATATCAACATTAATGTCCGCTATCTCAAATTGTTCGCTCTACTCAAAAGATCATATATCTGTGGACAATTTGACAAAAAAGTCCATCGCCATACTGAATGAACTCCTGACAGACAGGGACAGCCTCGAGATAATGATAGTGGAGGACAACCTTGTTATAAACAAGGCCCCTGCAAGAAATGCAGGACACCATGGAAGCAACCTAATCAAGAGACTGAAGAGAAAGGGGATCTCACGCATTGATTTTCTAAAAGGCATTTCCTACTCGGAGCTTAAACAGTTCATTGCCGACCTGAGTGACCCCGACAAAAAACTGAAGATATACCCTCACATAAAGACCGGAATTGTTGACGTCCGGATAGGTGGAGATACGTTTGCAGGCAGCCTTGAAATCATCTCTTCAGAACAGGTTGAAAGGGTGAAGGAGCTATACCAGAACATCGCGCCTCACAAGGAACTCAGCATCTCGGGACTCGAGGAGATCGTGGTCAATTTTATCGTCACTTTCAAGCGGGAGGCAAATATCCTTAAGCTGATAAGCCCTGTTAAGGCCTATAGTGAATACACCTACACGCATGCTACCAACGTGGCGATCCTCTCCATGTTTCAGGCTGAGTCACTCGGAGCCAGGGACGATCTGCTGCACGACATTGGAATAGCAGCCTTACTGCACGATGTGGGCAAGCTCTTTATCTCAAAGGATATTCTGGAGAAAAAGGGCAAGCTTGACAAGAGAGAATGGGAAGAGATAAAGATGCACTCACTCCAGGGGGCCCGTTATCTTGCAAGAATCTCCGGGCTGACACAGCTTGCACCTATTGCAGCACTCGAGCACCACCTGAGATACGACTGCAAGGGATATCCGCAACTCAATGCAGGAGGAACAGAACAACACTTCTGCAGCCAGATTATTGCCACCTCCGACTTCTTTGACGCACTGAGAAGCCGCAGACCATATAAAAGAGACTGGAAGATAGAGGAAATTATCGCTCTGATGAAGGAAGGTGCCGGATCGGAATTCAACCCCTTTTTAGTTGATAATTTCTCAAGAACACTTATGAAGGCTCTAAAAAAAGAATAGCAGTCTATCCGGCAATACCCGGCCGGATATTTACAAGAAGCCTGCCTATAACTTCCAGTGTCTTTAGAACAGCCCCCGAGTTCTTGATATACAGGGCTTTCGCTCTCCTGCCCATCTCTTTTGCATAAACAGCATCCGAGAGTATATTCTGCAATACCTTAGCAATACTATCTGCTCCTGCCTCAACAGCAGCGCCTTCTTCAAAAAATTCCCGTGCAAGGGGAAAGTTTTCCATATGAGGGCCGCACACAACCGGCTTTGCCCAGTAAGCCGGTTCAAAAAGGTTATGTCCACCCCTTGGTATCAGGCTTCCGCCGATTATACAGACATCGGCACAGCCGTAAACGGATGAGAGCTCACCTATCGTATCAAGGAGGACAATGTCCTTCCCACTGACAGAAGTATCGGATTTTTTGGCAAAATCAGCTTTCCTCTCCCTTAAAAGCCTCTCAACCTCTGCAAACCTTTCAGGGTGTCTTGGGGCAATGATGAGAGTCGCTCCTGAAAAACTCCTCTTTATTGAATTGAAGGCATCAAGGATAATCTCCTCCTCTCCTTCGTGGGTGCTTCCAGCTACAATTACCGGCCTGCCGAGGTCTTCACACCAGGGGGGAATATCCGCCGGCGGTATAATATCAAACTTGAGATTTCCCGTAACCAGCACCTTCTCTTCAGGTGCTCCAAGGGCTATAATCTTTTCAGCATCCCTGATGGTCTGCATACAGAAAAAATCCACCATCCCGAGCATACCCTTCATAAAAAAACCTATCTTCCTGTATCCCGAAAACGAACCATCGGATATCCTGCCGTTGACAATAACTATCGGGATGCCCTCTGACTTGATGGTTTTAAGCAGGTTCGGCCATAGCTCTGTCTCCATTATTACAAGCATGTCAGGCCTTATGCGTGCTGCTGTCTTTTTAATTGCAGACGAATTATCAAAAGGCACATAAATACAGGCCTCATCATCAGTAATAAAATCCCGCACAACCTTCTGCCCTGTATCTGTAACCGTGGAGACTATGATATCAGCCCCTGTCCTCAACCTTTCAATAAGGGGTCTGGCAGCCATTGCCTCACCTACAGAGACAGCATGTATCCAGACTGCAGGCCTATTCCCGCCGCCTTTACGGGTTAACCTTAAAGGGACAAAACCAAACCTCTCCTTTAACCACCTCCCCCTCAGATGGGGGGGCCTCTTCAATAAGTGTACCGGCAGAAGCAGGGTCAGACTGAAAATATAAAGAAGATTGTAAACCATGCGCATAAGATTAAATGTCATTGTCCACTTAACCACCCCGACATCTCGCCTATCATCTCTGCAACCCTCCGGGATGCCCTCCTGCCCTCGTAAAAAGACCTGATCTCCCTGAACGACTCCGTCATATACTTCCGGACCTGGTCATCATTTATTATCCGTTCCAGTTCCCTGACAACGTTCTCTGTAGTCGCCTTGTATTGAATCAGTTCCCTGACAACCTCCCTGTCCATCAAAAGGTTGACAAGGCTTATATATTTTACATTGACAAGCATCCTTCCTACAAAATATGTAAGGGGGAAAAGTTTGTAAACAACCACCATCGGGACATTGCAAAGGGCTGCCTGAAGCGTTGAAGTGCCCGATGCTATAAGGGCCAGATCAGAGGCAGAAAGCACCTCGGTAGCCATCCCTCTTACAAACTTCACTCCAAATCCTTCAAGTACGCCGGACCATTCCTGAAAATCAACTTCAGAGAGGTTTTGGGCCATGGGAAGGATATACTGAAAGTTGGGATGGTCTCTTTTAAAGCGCTGAACTACACTTATAAACAGGGGCATTAGTCTCTTTAACTCGTGTTTCCTGCTTCCTGGCAGGAGGGCAAGAACCTCCCTGTCAGACCATAAGCCCAGGCGCTCCCTGATAAATCCCTTGCTCCCCTTTGTATTCTCTATCTCCTCCATTATCGGATGCCCCACAAATTCACAATCAGCCCCAGCCTCTCTGTAAATCTTCTCCTCAAAAGGGAGGACCACTGCTATTCTGTCAGAGAGTGCCTTGATCTTCCTGATCCTCTTTCTCCTCCAGGCCCACACCTGCGGACTCACATAGTAGAGCACCTTGATCCCGAGAGACTTGGCCTTTTGGGCAACCTTGAGGTTAAAGTCGGGGAAATCTATAAGGACTACAACGGCTGGCCTGTCCTGCTCCAGCCTTTCTGTTATTCTTGAAAATACATCCCGAAGGGTTTTTATGGATGAAACGGCCTCAATAAGACCAAAGGCACCTGTAATGCCTGCTATAAGCTCTACACCTTCAGCCATCATCCGCTCGCCGCCAACGCCACAGATGTGGATATCATCCTTTAAAGACCTTAATGCCCTGGCCAGGAGCGCTCCGTAAAGCTCTCCGGAAGACTCACCCGTGATTATAAATACGTCAGTCATGGCAGGGCACGAACAGGAGGCTGACAGGCTATCAAGCTGGCTGGCTGGCTGCTCTTGACTGTTGGGACATTCATGCGGCTGCCTTCCTGACTGCTTCGCAGACCTTTGCCAGGGAAGACTCGCTAATCTCGGGATATATCGGCAGTGAAAGCACTTCAAGGGAAGCCCTCTCTGCTACAGGGAAATCACCCCTCCTGTATCCAGAGTCTTTAAGTGCCTCCTGGAGGTGCAGTGGAATGGGATAGTATATTACGGAAGATATGCCCTGCTCGTACAGGTAAGACTTGATCCTGTCCCTGAAAGGGCTTCTTATCGTGTACTGATGGTAGACATGATAGAACCCCTCCTTCTCCTGAGGGCATTGTACTACTGAACCAAGATGCTCTGTATAAAAACGTGCCTTCTCTCTCCTCAGCGACAGATACCGGTCGATCCTTTTGAACTTTACCAGAAGAACGGCTGCCTGAATCTCGTCAAGCCTGCTGTTTAGCCCGATTGCCTGGTGGACATATCCTTTCTCTGAACCATGATTCCTGAGCACCCTCATCTTCCCGGCAATCGTCTCATTGTCAGTGGTAATGAGACCTCCGTCACCGTAAGCCCCGAGATTCTTGCTCGGATAGAAACTGAAACACCCTGCATCGCCAAAGCTTCCGGTCTTTCTGCCTTTTATATGTGCACCGAAGGACTGGGCACAGTCCTCTACAATAAAGAGATTATACCTTGAGGCAATCTCCCCTATCCTCTCCATCTCCGCCGGCTGACCAAACATATGCACCGGCATAATAGCCCTTGTCCTGTCGGTTATCCTCTCCTCTATCTTTTCAGGGTCAATGTTTAATGTCTCAGGGTCTATATCAACAAATACCGGTTTTGCCCCCTGGTATATGATTGACTCAACCGTGGCAAAGAATGTAAAGGGTGTGGTTATCACCTCGTCATCCTTACCAATACCGAGTGTTTTGAGGCTCAGGTTAAGGGCATCAGTCCCTGAGGCTACACCAACAGCCTCCTTAACACCGTGGTAACCGGCTATACTCTTTTCAAGTTCTTCCACCTTTGGACCAAGTATATACCTGCAACTTTCAAGAACATCGTTAATCTGTTCAAGTATCTCTTCCCTCAGGGCCTCATACTGAACCTTCAGGTCAACCATTGGAATCATATCGTCTCCTCTATCTTTCTGTTTATCTCAAGCGCCACCCTCAGGGCCTCCAGCCCGTCACGGGCAGTTACCCTGGGTTGTCTTCTGTTCATTACAGAGCCTGCAAAATCCCTGAGCTCTTCTTTCAGTGGCTCCCTGTAGTCCAGTTTAATCTCCTCTCTCTGAATAGTCCCGGAGGAGTTCCTGCTGTGTCTGAATATCTCAAGGTTCTGGTAATCAAGCATTATATATTCCGAGTCCTGAAAAACCTTTAAAATCCTTTTCTTTTCTGGAGAAAGCCTGCTTGCAGTAACAAGGGCCTTTGTGCCATCCTCCATCTCCAGCCAGGCCTTGGCAACATCAAGTTTATCAGTAAGCACCTGTGCGCCAACAGCCTTGATATCTATAATGGGGCTGCGGCAGAGGGAGAGTATAATATCAATATCATGTATCATAAGGTCAAGGGTTATATCCACATCCGTTCCCCTGCCCAGAAAGGGAGAAAGCCTCTCCGCCTCAAGGAACCTCGGGGCCTTTAGCTTGTCCTCCATATAAAGGACTACCGGGTTGAACCTCTCGAGATGTCCCACCTGGATAATCCTCCCGGAGCTTTCCGCTTCTGCAATGAGCCCCTCTGCTTCATCTATCGTCCTGGTAAAGGGTTTTTCAACAAGGATATCCTTCCCTGCCTGCAGAGAGCTCATGGCTATTTCATAATGTATGGTAGTGGGGGTCACAATGCTGAGGGCGTCCACAAGCGGGAGGACGTCCCTGTAGTTTACGAAAGCCTGACAGCCGTATTGTTCCGCAATCTCCCCTGCCCTGTCCTTGTCAATGTCCACCACACCAACAAGCTCCGTCTCTTCAATCTCCGAAAAAACCCTGGCATGGTGCCTGCCGAGATATCCCGTACCTATTACCGCTACCCGTATACCCATCCACCTCTTCCTTAAATCCATTCATATTTATGCTGCAAGTCTCTGGGTCGTCTTTACGATCTCCTCCAGCTTTCTCAATGCCTTCTTTGAATCAATAACCTCCTGGGCTATCAGGGATGCCTCCTTAAGGTCATCAGTCCTGCCCGAAACCATCAACGTAACAGATGCATTCATTACAACTATATCCCTTTTTGGCCCGGGTTCCCCCTGAAGAACAGTCATCGTGGCTTCAGCATTCTCACGGGCATCTCCACCTGCAATAGACTCAACAGGAGCCCTGTTAAAACCAAAGTCCTCAGGGGCAACAATTAAATTTTCTATGATTCCATTCCTGAAACGACTCACCTTCGAGCCGTCAGTAATCGTAATCTCGTCAAGCCCGTCCTCACCATGAAAAACCATCACATCCTCAGCCCCAAGATTACCAAGGACCTGGGCAAGGGGCTCTGTAAGCCTGTCTGTAAATACACCGACTGTCTGCCTCTTTGCACCTGCAGGGTTGGTTATGGGTCCGAGTATATTGAATATCGTCCTGATTCCCATCTCCCTTCTTGGCCCCACAGCATACTTCATGGCTGGGTGAAACAGTGGGGCAAAGAGGAAACCAAAACCTGTTTCAAAGAGACACTCCTGCACCTTCCCGGGGGAAAGGTCTATCCTGACTCCCAGGGCCTCAAGCACGTCTGCACTTCCCGACCTGCTTGAGACAGACCTGTTGCCATGCTTGGCAACAGGAACCCCGCACGCACTCACTACAATAGCAGCAGTCGTTGATATGTTAAATGTATGGGCCATGTCACCGCCAGTGCCGCAGGTGTCCACAACACCGTCAGGTGCATTTATTTTTGCAGCCTTCTCCCTCATGACCTTTGCAGCCCCTGTTATCTCATCAACAGTCTCTCCCTTTATCCTCAAGGCAACAAGAAAGGCGCCTATCTGTGCATCGGTTGCCTTGCCCTCCATTATCTCCCGCATGCACTCAGCCATCTCGGACTCCGAAAGGTTGATACCCTGAACAAGCAGATTGATTGCCTCTCTGATCATTCTATCCTCCTGTTAATCAAGGTTTTACAGGTCATGGGGTTAGTAGCCTCCTGTCACCTGTTACCCGGTTTCAGCTCAAGGAAATTCCTCAGCAGATCCTTGCCAACCGTTGTCAGTATTGACTCAGGGTGAAACTGAACCCCTTCGATCACATACTCCCTGTGCCTCACACCCATTATCTCACCCTCCCCTGTCCATGCAGTCAGTTCAAGGGACTCCGGCAGTGTCTCCCTCTTAATAATAAGGGAGTGATAGCGGGTAGCCTCAAAGGGATTAGGCAGTCCTTTAAATATGGTCTTGCCGTCGTGGTATATGAGAGATGTCTTTCCGTGCATCAGTTGCGGTGCATTAATAATTTCTCCACCAAAGGCTGCACCTATGGATTGATGACCAAGACAGACGCCGAGCAGAGGCTTCCTGCCTGCAAAGTAACGGATAACATCTATGGAGATGCCGGCTTCCTTCGGAGTACACGGACCCGGTGAGATAACAATCCTGTCCGGGTCAAGCTCCTCTATCTCCTTAACCGTTATCCTGTCATTACGATATACCCTTACCTCCTCACCAAGTTCACCGAAATACTGAACAAGGTTATAGGTAAAGGAATCATAATTATCAATCATCAGCAACATAAATTCAAAGTCCTTCCTCTGCCATATCAACGGCCTTCATCATGCCAAGGGCCTTGTTAATGGTCTCTTTATATTCGTTTTCAGGAACAGAATCAGCTACAATACCCGCACCTGCCTGCACATATAGTTTATTATCTTTAATCACTATGGTTCTTATCGTAATGCATGTATCCGTATTTCCCGAATAGCTGAAATACCCGACCGCACCTGCGTACGGCCCTCTCTTGACGGGCTCAAGCTCATCTATAATCTCCATGGCCCTCACCTTTGGGGCTCCTGTAACAGTGCCTGCAGGAAAGCAGGAACGGAATACATCAAAGGCATCAAGACCGTCCTTCAGGGTGCCCTCCACATTTGAAACAAGATGCATTACATGACTGTA
>UOGH01000045.1_pt1 | contig 12285 bp, 8 predicted proteins | sample 1989771 | NCBI WGS metagenome assembly UOGH01 (sample SAMEA4712198, study PRJEB27164) | hydrothermal vent metagenome | biome: marine basaltic hydrothermal vent biome; feature: marine hydrothermal vent; material: mineral | place: Pacific Ocean | collected 2011-06-14/2011-07-23 | depth 1691 m | reverse complement strand
GCGGACAGGGAAAGTCTTTTACTGCTTGTCAAGCTTGTTACGCTTGTCATTCCCGTTGTCCTTATTGCCGGTCTCTGTGTCCTTGAGCGGCTTCAGAATAACCCTGGCAATTCTCTTGCCGATTATCTGCACTATCCTGATATTCCAGCCGTCGGCAGTGAAGGTCTCACCGGTAGCAGGTATCCTCTGAAGCCTTGTGATGACAAACCCGCCCATGGTGTCATAATCAGGCGAGGCAGGGATATCAATGCCGTAATCATCCTTAAGGTCCCTGATTGCAATGGAGGCATCTATCAGGTATGAACCGTCTTTCAGTTTTATAACCGGCTTTTCCTCGTCAAACTCGTCTCTTATCTCCCCGACTATCTCCTCGATCAGGTCCTCTATGGTAACAATCCCCGTCACAGCACCATATTCGTCCACCACCACCGCTATGTGTATCCCCTTGCGCTGCATCTGCCTCAGCAGTGCACTGATCTTCATGGACTCTGGCACAAAGAAAGGTGCACGCAGCAGTTTCCTGACATCTATGGGCTCTTTTGCCGAAACCTTCCTGAAGACATCCTTGGAATAAAGGATGCCCTTGATGTTCGACTTCTCCCTGTAATAAACCGGGTATCTTGAATACTGCTCCTCTGAAATAGTATCAAGTATCTCCTGAACCGGGGTATCAACAGAAAAGGCGACTACCTTTGTCAGGGGGACCATCACTTCCTTGACAGAAAGGTCTGTGAACTCAAACACCCCATGAATCAACTCCTCTTCTTCCGGCTCAAAGACCCCCCGGTCACGCCCCTCCTTGATAAGCAGCTTTATCTCTTCCTCTGTCACAAAGCTCCTCTGTGTGAAGGGTTTTCCGCCAAGGGGTTTTAAGATAATATTGGTGCTGAAGGTCAGGATATTGACAAAGAACGAAAAAAGGCGGGAGAAACCATAAACCGGGCGCGCAATGATGAGGGCAAACCTTTCAGGGTTCATAAGGGCTATGGACTTCGGGACCAGCTCGCCTACGACAAGAGAGAGATATGATATGACAACAACCACAAGGCCGATAGAAATCGCCTCGCTGTAAGTGGAAACGATCCCGAGGGGCACTTTTGCAATCATGGGCTGAAAGACTTTTACGGCAGTGGCACCACCTATTGCAGAGGCCATGGCACCCACAAGGGTCACACCTATCTGCACTGTGGCAAGAAACCTGTCAGGGTCTGACTGAAGTTTTTTAAGAATGAGGGCATTGGGGTTACCCTCTTTAATCAGCTCACTGACCCGTGTCTTCCTTGCAGTAACAACCGCTATTTCAGACCCTGCAAAGAAGCCATTAAAGAGAATGAACAAAAAGATAAGGATTATCTCAAGCCACATACTTTGTTAGCTCAAACCCCCTGACCTGCCCGGCATCCTGCAAGTACGGCAAGGCACTACGGCCGGGCACGACCCGGTGAAGAAAGACAGCAAGCCTGAAAAAGACCGCGCTTCTTTACAGAAGATTAGCTTATGCAACTTACCCTCAAGATTGAGACACAATAAAACATATCTTATTTTAACACTTTCAGACAATGATAGATATAATGACATAACTGGTGTTAACAATAAAAGGAAAAAACAGGACCCTTAAATGGAGAGGTCCGGGTTAAGGGAGGGGGTTTTTAAGGCCGGAAGGTCTTGCTTCAGGAGAGAGATGGTCTCCCTCTCCTGAAGAAGTTACAGACCTGTTTACCGGTTGTATAGATTAAAACTTCCAGGAGTAACCAACAGATAACTCCCACTGGTTCATTTCAAGCTCTATATCCTGCTGACCCGGGACTTCCATTGGATTGGGACCACTGATGCTGTTTGAAAATGCACGCATGAGCGAGGCACTCAGTTCGCGGTTATTGTCAAAGGCCTTTGTGAACCCCAGGGTTGCGTGCTGCTTGATAACACCAGGTGCAAGAATATTAAAGAGAACTTCACTGCCCGGGATGGGCTGATCTCCGATGGAGTAGCCGGCACGCCATGTCCAGTCCCTGCTGCTCTGCCACTGAAGACCAAACTTGTAAACCGTCATGTCCTCCCAGCCAAAGCCTGCACCATTGTCGTTGCCGAGCTGGCTGGTTTGAATATTGGGTATAAACGGATTGCTGACAGAGTTGACATCACTGTAATTTATACGCTGCACATCCAGCAGCAAGGTCACCGCAGGATTAACTTTATATCCAAGGCCAACAGTCCAGTTGGAGGGGATATCAAAGTCTCCCTGTTCGGCAAATAACCCCGCATACTTGTCGAGTTTGCTCATAAGGATTTTTGTCTGATACGATGCCCCCAGGTAGAGGTCCGGCAGTATCTCGCCGAGGTAGCCGATCCTTGCCCCATAGCCGTATGAATCGTCATGCCCGTTATTGGTAAGCTTGGTGGGGTCAGCGGAAAAGGCGCCAAAAGCCTGCAGGCCTGATGCCTCAAAACTCTGATACGCCAGTATGGCGCTTATCCCGACTGCATGTTTGGGTGTCAGTTTTACGGAATAGGTTGGTGTGACAAACAACTGCATCAGGTCAATACCTGTGGGGGAAGAACCATAGAACGTATTGGTGTCATAATCAGTATTCATTCCGCCGTTTCCGTATATTGACACACCGACAGACCTGTTTTCATTCAACATCCAGTTAACACCCACCGAGGGTATCACAAACATCTCCGAATCACTTTTAACGGTCCCGGGCGTCAGACCAAACGTGCCTGGAAGGCCGGATGGATTGCCTCTTACCGTATACTCCCTGGACGGCATGAACAGGGTTAGCCCTGCATCAACGCGGTTGCCGAGAAATACCATTCCAGCCGGGTTTGTGGTGGCTGTTAACGCATCCATCGGCAGGGCTACACCGGCACCAGCCAATGCCTTGTTCTTGATGCTGTAGCCGTGGGCAAAGTAGCCGTTTGTTGCATACGCACTCGCAACAAAGCTGAATATTGCCACCATCATGACAACTGAACAAAGCAAAGGCCCTTTCAGACTCCTGAATCCTTTTTGCCTCATTTCTTTCCTCCTGTTTTTTTCTGAGGGACTGTACCGTCTCCTGAGTTTAGAAACTATAAACTTTCGAATATGTTTAATTTATAGCATATTGCGGGAGATTTGTCAAGCTGAATTTGGATTTACTCACAGAATCAAGGTTTTTTATGGACAGCCGGAAGGGATTAAACAAAGAGAGGGGCACCGTCGGTGCCCCTCTCTTTGTTCTTGTTTATTTTTTTCTATAAAAGTGCCGGAAAAAGCGGGAAATCAAAACAGGCCTTTCACCTTTCCGGTCTCGACATCCACATCAATCCTTCTGTACGCCGGATCCGAGGACGTACCAGGCATCAGTTTTATATCACCTGCCACCGGAACGACAAAGCCGGCTCCCCTGAAGATAAGGACGTCCCTCACAAAGAGCTTCCATCCTTTAGGTACCCCTTTTAAGGCCGGGTTGTCACTGAGGCTCAGGTGGGTCTTGACCATACAGGTGCCGAATTTTCCAAGCTCCGGATCCGCCTCTATCGCCTTCAGCTTCTGGAGCGCCTCAGATGAAAACTCTACACCGTCCGCTCCGTAGACATCCTCTGCAATCATCTCAATTCTGTGCCTCTGAGTCACGTCAAGATCATAGAGGAACTTGAAGTTGCTCTCCTCCTCACAGGCATCGTGCACTGCATCAGCAAGCTCAAGTGCACCGTCACCGCCTTTCAGCCAATGCTCACTGACAGCAACTCTTGCACCGGCAGCCTCAACCATCTTCCTGACGGTCGCAATCTCGGCCTTTGTATCAGTATAGAAGGCATTTATGCAGACCACCGGGGTTGCCCCTGACTTTCTGACAGTATTTATGTGATGTACGAGGTTTTCGCAACCCTTTTCCACCCATTCGACATTCTCTTTACTGTATTCCTCGGGAATAGGTCTTCCCGGAACAGGCACCGGTGCACCACCGTGACATTTCAGTGCCCTGATTGTCGCCACTATCACTGTGGCATCAGGTTTGATGCCCGAGTAACGGCACTTGAGGTTCCAGAACTTCTCATAACCGATATCAGCACCAAATCCGCTCTCGGTTATATGGTAGTCCGAGAGTTTCAGGCCTACCCTGTCTGCTATGATCGAGGATTGCCCGATGGCAATATTGGCAAAAGGTCCTGCGTGGACCAGGACAGGCTGTCCCTCTATGGACTGCATAAGGTTCGGGTTTATCGCACCGGCCATCCATGCAGTCATTGCACCGGCAACCTCAAGGTCTTCCGTAGTTACAGGGTTTCCCTGCTTGTTATAGGCAACAACTATCCTGCCCATCCTCTCGCGGAAATCCTTGAGATCGGTTGCCACCGACAGTATGGCCATAACCTCGGACGAAACAGCAATATCAAACCTCGACTCCATCATGAAGCCATCCATCTTTCCGCCGATACCGATAACCATCTTTCTGAGTGCCTGGGCACAGAAGTCCATAATCCAGCCCATCTGGACATTGCGGGGGTTCATATCCAGCCTCTTCAGATTACGCTTGGAAAGTTGTTCGTCATTGTAGTTGAACTCATGCTGCATCCTTGCAGTCATTGCAACCATGGCAAGATTATGAGCATTCATGATGGCATTTATGTCTCCTGTAAGACCAAGAGAAAAGGGTGTCAGCGGGATACACTGCGAAAGTCCTCCGCCTGCTGCCGAGCCCTTGATGTTCATGGTCGGCCCGCCGGAGGGCTGTCTTATTGCAGCCATGACGTGTTTGCCCCTCTTGCCCATCCCCTGAAGGAGTCCGATCGTTGTTGTTGATTTTCCTTCACCAAGAGGTGTTGGCGTGATGGCGGTTACATCAATGTACTTTCCGTCAGGACGGTCCTTGAGACGGTCCAGAATGCCCTTATAGTCGAGCTTTGCAACATAGTGGCCGTGGGGAAGGAGCTCTTTCTTGTCAAGCCCCATCTCTTCGGCCAGCTCGTAAACTGTCTTCATGTTCTTTTCAGCGGCCTCTGCTACCTCCCAGTCCGCGTGCTTTGTTGGATCAATCGGCATAAATACTTACCTCCCTTTTTGTTTCAAGTTTTATGTTGAAATAAGGAGTAATGAGGCAATGGATTAATGGTGTATAGACAATAAATCATACTCCAACATTCCATTGCTCCATTACTCCATGCTTAAATACCCCTAATAACTGATCAGCAGATTCATCAGCTTTTCGTTCATTGAGTGTATGTTTTTGCTCGCTACCCTGGCTATGGCCTTCACTATCTTGTACATTACCTGCGGGTGACTGTTTTCAAGTGATTTGAAAGTCTCGCTCTTCAGGAGAAAGAGTTCAGTGTTCTCAACAGCCGTAACATTTGCACCATGCACCTTCTTGTCCTCTATAACAGAGAGCTCACCAAAGAAATGACCCTCATTGAGTATGGCCAGCGTCTGTTTCCAGCCGTCAGGGGTGCTCTTTGATATCTCGACCTTTCCATTCTTTACAAGGTATATCCCCTTTGTCGGCTCTCCTTCCTTAAAGATAAGCGTACCCCTGGGATAGCTCTCAACCGTTATCTTATCCCTGATCATCAGGAGCTCCTCATCGTTAAGCTCTTTCAGAAGTATCTGTTTCTTTAAATCCGCTATGTCAATCATTGCCACCCTCCTGTATTATGAAATTCCGGCATTCCTCTATGCAACAGATTGTATCAGAGCACAACCTGCTTTCACCCTAAACCTTCTCTATCCTGACGGTACTCACCTTAAGCTCGGGTATTTTACAGAACGGGTCAAGGGCCTTGCTGTTTGTAAGAACATTGGCAGCAGCCTCCCTGAAGTGAAAAGGAATAAAGACAACACCCCTGTCAGGTCTCTTTGACAAGCGGGCCTTAAGCTCTATTGACCCGCGCCGTGAAGTAACCCTGAGCATTGCACCGTCCTCAACTGCCATATCCCGGGCATCTTCAGGGTTTATCTCTACAAAGGGTTCGGGTGAGACCCTGTTTATGGCATCCACCCTTCTTGTCATGGAGCCTGTATGGTAGTGGAACAGCTCCCTGCCAGTTGTGAGGATAAAGGGATATTGCTCATCTGTCTCTTCTATGGACGGCCTGTACTTCACCACAGTAAAGCGTCCCTTCCCACGGGGAAACCCGCCCTTGAAGAGGTAGGGAGTACCTGGATGGTCCTGGGTAGGACACGGCCACTGCAGCCCCCCCCTGTTAAGCCTCGAATATGTAATACCGCCCAGGGCAGGCCATGCCATGCCCATCTCCTGAAAGACTGCCTCGATCCGCGGGTATTTCATCTCATAGCCCATGCGGTTACTCAGCTCCTTTATAATCCAAAGATCCTCACGCGCCTCACCAGGAGGTGAAACCGCCCTCCGTACACGCTGGACCCTCCTCTCGGTATTCGTAAAAGTTCCCTCTTTTTCAGCAAAAGAGGCCGCCGGCAGTACCACATCGGCAAGTTCAGCAGTCTCTGTCATAAATATATCCTGCACAACAAGGAAGTCCAGAGCCCCTAACGCCTTAACAGTATGCGCCATGTCCGGATCGCTCAACACAGGGTTTTCACCCATGATATACATGGCCCTCAGCTCTTTTGCCTCGGCAGCAGAGAGCATGTCGGTTGCGGTCATCCCTTCCCTGTCGGACAGTTTTGCGCCCCAAAGGGTTTCAAACTTTTCCTTTATTGTTGAAATGGTAAGCTTCTGATACCCGGGATACATATTGGGACTGCAACCCATATCAGAGGAGCCCTGAACATTGTTCTGTCCCCTGAGGGGATTTACCCCCGAGCTCTCCTTGCCGAGACTTCCTGTCATCAGGCCAAGGTTTGCTATACAGAAGACATTGTCCGTGCCATGGCTGTGCTGCGTAATACCCATCGTATAGTAAATACCGGGATTTGAGGCCTGTGCATAGAGCCTGGCAGACTCTATTATCTTCTCCTTGGGAACACCGGTTATCTTCTGGCCAACCTCGGGAGTAAATTCATCGAGACCTTTTAAAAACTCCTGATCAAAACCCTCTGTACGGAAGACGATAAAGTCCTTATCCACCAGCCCCTCTTTAACAATTACGTGCATCATGCTGTTAAGCAGGGCAACGTCCGTACCCGGGCGCTGCTGCATCCATATATGTGCAAACCTGACGAGTGGTACCTTTCTCGGGTCAGCAATGATAATCTTTGCCCCTTTCCTTGCAGCCTTCATCATCCTGAGGGCAACAATGGGGTGGTTCTCTTTTGTATTGGAGCCGATAACAAACAGGAGGTCATTGTTCTCTATCTCGAGGATAGAGTTCGTCATGGCTCCCGAGCCGAACACTGTGGCCAGACCGACCACGGTAGCACTGTGTCAGTAGCGGGCACAGTGGTCAATATTGTTCGTACCGACCGCTGCCCTCAGGAATTTCTGAAACAGGTAGTTCTCTTCATTCGTGCACCTGGCAGAACTGAGCCCTGCGATTGCATCGGCACCGTGCTTTTCCTTTATCTCTCCAAACCTCTCTGCAACATAATCAAGTGCCTCATCCCATGAGGCCTCCTCAAATTGACCATTCCTCTTTATCAGTGGATACTTCAGCCTGTCCGGACTGCTGTTAAACTTGAAACCAAACCTTCCCTTTACACACAGCCACCCCTCATTCAGTGATTCGGGACGTGATGATACCCTTATCACCTCGTTCCTTGCCACATGGAGGGTTATGTTACAACCACAGCCGCAGTATGGACATACACTCTCCACCTTCTCTATATCCTTCTGCCTGCCCTTGCCCATGGAGATTTTCCCCATGAGTGCTCCCGTGGGGCAGACGCTGACACACTGACCGCAGAACTCACAATCAAGGTCCTTCTCAAACGGAGGGCAGACCTTTGCAGAAAAACCCCTGTATGCTATCTCAATGGCGCTTACTCCCTGAACCTCGTTGCAGACCCTTACGCACTTGCCGCAGAGTATGCACTTCTCCATATTCCTCTCGATAAATGGATTGCCGTCGCTGCCGGTATACTGTCTCCTTTCACCCTCAAAGCGGTTTTCCCTGAGGTTGTAGAAATAGGCAAGCTCCTGAAGCGTGCAGTCTCCTGCCTTCTCGCAGATCATGCAGTCATTGGGGTGATCGCTGAGGAGGAGTTCAACTATTGTACGCCGAAGTCCCTCGATCTCCTCATTTGTGGTATCCACCTCCATCCCTTCTGTAACAGGGGTGGTGCAGGCGGTCACAGGTCTTGCCATACCCTTTATCTGGACAAGACAGAGCCGGCATCCTCCGTATGGCTCAAGCCTTGGATCATCACAGAGAGTGGGTATATAGATATCATGCTCTCTGGATGCCTGGAGAATGGTAGCACCCTCCCTTACCTTGATGCTCCTGCCATCTATTGTTATCGTGACCATCATCTTTCCTCCGCTCTATCCCTTCTTTATCGCCTTGAACTTGCAGGTTTCAAAGCAGGCCCCGCACTTTACGCATATCTCCTGGATAATCTTGTGTGGCTTTTTCTTCTCTCCCACAATAGCGCCTGCAGGACATACCCTCGCACACATGGTGCACCCCTTGCAGAACTCCTCAAGTATGGAATACGTAAGGAGGTTCTTGCACACCCCGGCAGGACAGCGCTTCTCATGAATGTGAGCCTCATACTCATCACGGAAATACCTGAGTGTGCTCAGCACAGGGTTGGGCGCTGTCTGTCCCAGACCGCAGAGTGAGGCAGACCTGACATCATTGCTCAGTTTTTCAAGCAGCTCCATATCTCCCGGCCTTCCCCTGCCGTCGGTAATCCGCTCCAGTATCTCCAAAAGCCTCTTTGTCCCTATCCGGCAGGGCACACACTTTCCGCAGGACTCCGCCTGGGTGAATTCAAGAAAATACTTTGCTATGTTAACCATGCAGTCCGTCTCATCCATCACAACCATACCGCCGGAGCCGACAATAGAGCCGGCCTTTGCAAGAGACTCGTAGTCAACGGCTATATCTATCATATCGGCGGTTATACACCCGCCTGACGGTCCGCCTGTCTGAACAGCCTTGAGCTTTCTGTCTCCCTCAATGCCGCCGCCTATATCATAGACAATCTCCCTGAGCGAAATCCCCAGAGGGACCTCTATAAGTCCGCTGTTCTTGACCTTCCCGGTAAGGGCAAAGACCTTTGTCCCCTTACTCTTTTCAGTGCCGAACTGTGCAAACCAGTCAGCACCGTTACGGATTATATAGGCAATATTTGCAAGGGTCTCCACATTATTAATAACCGTGGGCTTTCCCCACAGACCCTTCTGGGCCGGAAAAGGCGGCTTGGCCTTCGGCATCCCCCTGTTACCCTCTATGGAGGCTATAAGGGCCGTCTCTTCGCCACATACAAAGGCCCCGGCACCAAGCTTTATCTTTATATCAAAATCAAAGTCCCTCTCCTGTATCTTTTTACCGAGAAAGCCCCTCTGCCGTGCCTGGTCAAGGGCAATCTTCAGCCTCTCTACTGCAAGGGGATACTCTGCCCTTATGTAGACATAACCCTTCAGGGCACCGATTGCATAGGCGCCTATAATCATACCCTCTATCACTGAATGTGGGTTTCCCTCTATGACGGAGCGGTCCATAAACGCACCCGGATCTCCCTCGTCGGCATTACATATCAGGTACTTCGGCTCACCTGGGGCCTTTCTTGCAAACTCCCACTTCAGGCCTGCCGGGAATCCGGCTCCGCCCCTCCCCCTCAGTCCGGAGGCCTTTATCAAGTCAATAGTCTCCTCAGGGGTCATTGTTGCCAAAACCTTTTTAAGGGCCTCATATCCGCCCCTCTCCACGTATGACTCGATATCCTCGGGGTCAACCTCTCCGCAGTCCGAAAGCACCACCTTTACCTGCTTTTCATGGAAGGTGTGGTAGTCCTCCTTCACCTCCCACTCCCCGATCGCCTGACCCTGGAGAATATGCTCCTGCACAATCCTTGGAACCATATCGGATTTTATATACTCATAGGTAGTCTTCTCTCCGTCAACAACCACGTCCACAAGCACGTCCCTGGCACAGAAACCGCGGCAGCCGACATTGTGAACAGAGCAGTTCTTCTCTACAGATGCATTAATACCGGCAGCCTTAAGCTCTTCCCTGAACGCAGAGACCACGCCGGTTCCACCTGCGGCAATTCCGCCAGTCCCCATACAGACCTTTATGACTATATTACACTCTTCCATGTTTTTCACTTGATCTTCCTGATCTCCTTCATGAGCCTGTCAGCGGTCATCTTTCCGTGAACTTCCTTATTGATGATAACAACCGGTGCTATGCTGCATGCACCAACACAGTTGACCTTCTCAACAGTAAATTTTTTGTCTTCAGAGGTGTCTTCCCCTGACGGTATATGGAGTTCCCTGATCAGGCTGTTAATAAGCCTCTCGGAGCCCTTCACATGGCATGCTGTGCCGCAACAGGCGGTTATAATATTCTCTCCCCTCGGCTTGAGGTGAAACTGGGCATAAAATGTGGCAATGCCATAGAACCTCGAAGGCGGAATATCAAGCTGCTCTGAAAACCAGTCGATTGCATCCTGTGGCAGATAACCAAAGGACTCCTCAATGTCCTGAAGAAGGGATATAACATTGCCCTCGTTTTCATGGTACGCCTTAAGTATCTTTTCACGGATATCCTGCAATACAGACCTCCTTTTTAAGGATACGAAGTCTAATACGCTAACATTTAATGAAGTGTTCAATCAATTACCGGAAAGGAGCTATTAAAATTTTTAATAGTCCAAATCCTTAGTTGTACGGCCCTTTTTCAGATAATCAGGTGAAGAGAGACTCCACCCCGGGTTGAACGGTTTCAACCTTGGTATTCAAAAAAACGGGAATTATTGAGACCTTACATCCTCTCAGGCACTGCCACACCCAGGATTGATAAACCCTCTTTCAGGACGGTCTTTACAGCATCACAGAGTGACAGCCTTGCAAGGGTCAGGGCCGCCGGCTCCACCCCGAGGACGCGGTGAGTATTGTAGTAAGGATGAAACAACCCCGCAAGTTCCTGCAGGTAGAATGTAATCCTGTGCGGCTCCCTTGTCCTGACAGCACCCTCAAACATGAGGGGGTAGAAGAGGATTTTTTTGATAAGACCGATCTCGGCCTCCTCTTCAAGATAGTTCAGGTCCCCTGCATTGCCTGTTTCAATGCCCTCCTCCTCTGCCTTTCTGAATATACTGTTAATCCTGGCATAGGCATACTGGACATAGAAGACAGGATTTTCAGAGGACTCCTTTTTAGCCACCTCAATATCAAACTCCAGGTGACTGTCGTGGCTGCGTGTAAGAAAGATAAACTTTGTTGTATCTGCTCCCACCTCTTCAGTTACTTCCCTGAGCGTGACAAACTCTCCGCTCCTCTTTGACATCTGCACAGGCCTTCCGCCCCTGAGCAGCGTAACTATCTGAACGAGGAGCACGCCCAGTCTCTCCTCGGGATAGCCGAGAGCCCTGATGACCGCCTTTATCCTCGGGACATATCCATGGTGGTCAGCCCCCCATATATTTATGAGCTCATCAAATCCGCGCTGTATCTTGTACCAGTGATAGGCTATATCAGAGGCAAAGTATGTATGAGAGCCATCGCTCTTAATAACGACCCTGTCCTTGTCATCACCGAATTCCGTTGCCCTGAACCAGAGCGCCCCTCCTTCTTCGTACAGCTTTCCCTTTTCCCTGAGCTCTTCAAGGCATTTCTTGACAAGCCCTTCATCATAAAGCGCCTTCTCGCTCTGCCACCGGTCAAACACCACACCAAAGCCCCGGAGGTCCGCCTCCATCTCCCTGAGCATCCGGTCAACACCGAACCTGATGAAATGCTCGCCTGCATCATCGAAATCCGAGTCCTTAAACCGCTCCCCAACCTCTCTGACCAGGTCAGCGGCAAGGTCTCTTATATAATCCCCCCGGTATCCCTCTTCCGGAAACGGACAAGCAACTCCAAGTATCTCCTTATACCTCGAAAAAATGCTCTCACCAAGCAGTCTCACCTGTCTTCCTGCATCATTTACATAGAATTCCCGCTCTACATCATAACCGGCCCTTGCCAGCAGATTGGCCAGTGCTGCTCCCACAGCAGCTCCCCGTCCATGACCGAGGTGAAGCGGGCCTGTCGGGTTTGCACTCACGAACTCAACCTGCACCTTCTGTCCCTGTCCCAGGTCTTTTTGCAGATACCGGGAGGGGTTCTTCAGCAGCTCTTGCAGCTCTCCATATAAAAACTGCCTCTTAAAGGTGAAGTTTATAAAACCCGGGCCTGCAACCTCCACTCTCTCAAAAGGGACCTCTGCACGCAG
>UOGH01000205.1_pt1 | contig 12660 bp, 10 predicted proteins | sample 1989771 | NCBI WGS metagenome assembly UOGH01 (sample SAMEA4712198, study PRJEB27164) | hydrothermal vent metagenome | biome: marine basaltic hydrothermal vent biome; feature: marine hydrothermal vent; material: mineral | place: Pacific Ocean | collected 2011-06-14/2011-07-23 | depth 1691 m | reverse complement strand
ACAATGCCGTCACTGCTTATAAAGATATTATTCAACCTGGTGCCCTCGGGCAGAATGGCGCTATCGGATTCACCGGAGAGATTCAGGTATTCCTTTATCAGAATATCCGCCATCTTTATTGGTGAGAGAATTCCCGGGACCTTCTTCTCCCTGAGCTCAAGCCTGTTACCAACAGGATAGAATATCTTCAGTGTCGTATAGTCTTTTAATATGTTTTCGTTTATGTCCTCTCTGGCAGGCACAGGTTCAGACCGGGGCTCGTAAAAATAGAAATAGAAGACCCCAAAGCCAATGCCGGCCAGGGAGACGAGGATGAGCAGTATTATCAGGAGGTTACCCTTTTTCATATGCAAGAAGCCCCTCCATTATTGAGTTGACGAGCAGCTCAATATTTTTTCCGCTATAATCAAAAAAATCAGCGCCCGGCAACTCGATCAGAATGGCAGGCGAGTTGGCATAGGAGAGAACCGGGATGTCCAGTTCCCTGAAGAAGACGCCGACATTCAGGTCCTGCATGATTGTGGAACCGATCTTTCTCGCAATGAGCCTGCTCTCATCAACGTGGGCAGCCTGGGAGTTGCTGAGCAAGTAACGTTCTTCACCATATAACTGTCTAAGAGGGGAAGTATAGATTGCTACATGGTTCGACGAGGTCATGTGAAGCGACAGGATGAGGTCAGGGGATTTTTTCCTTGCATAGAGGATGCGTTCCATCAATGATTTATACCTGTCATCTCTCCTTGTAAGGAAGATCTTTTTATGCTTTTTACGCAGCTTGTACCTGAGAGATTTTGAGATTTTAAGAACAAGAGACTTTTCACTATAGTTCCGGGTATAAATCCCAAGGTCATAACCCCCGTGACCGGGGTCTAACACTATTGTTGAGACAAGCTTTTCCATTACTTTCCCTGGCTTGTCCTCAGGAGGAACCGGTGACACGTCCTTGATTTCAGGGGAAGCCTTACGTTCAGGAAGTTCCTTGTCAATGCCGCTTTTCAGGTGGGCATCTATTACGAGCCGTGGGGGATCTTTCAGCCTGAGGAGTTTAATCCACTTCAGCCCCCTGATATTGAGAAACAGGGTTTTCCCTCTTCTATTGTATTCGAATTCCCCTGTTGCCCGGGGCGCGGAGAGCTTGAAGTCCCGGGGAAATTCAACCTTTACAAGTGTATAGGAAGAACGTACTTTTGCTTTCTGTACCATCTCCTTCTTCTCTGACTGAAGAACTATCCGCACCATCTCGTTTTGCAGGCTGTAACGCAGGGTAACCTCGCCCTGTTCAGCTATGGAAGGATGTGGAAATGCTAAAAGAATCAGCAATAAAAGAGAAGTTTTCAGTATCATTAATTGCTCCGGTATTTATTTTTTGGACGCCTGTTACAAAAACAGTTCATTAACTGATTCGAAAACGGGACAACTTATATTATAAACTTCCTTGGCTTTAAAATGCACAGTTCGGAGAGGCAAACGGGGTGTAAGAATAGTTTTAAGGTTAAAGCCGTTTTCTGAAGGTGGCAAAAAACCTTTCTTTAATCTTTTCACAAAACGGACGCCTGAGCCATTCATCCAGCGCTATCCTTTCGGACATCTGGATGTCATTTTCAAAGATACTCAGCATTTCCTTGCCGAACCTCTCGTCAAGTATTCCGACATTCCCCTCATCATTTTTCCTCAGGGACTGAAAATCAAGGTTGGCAGACCCGATTATGGACCATACACTGTCAAAGAGATATGACTTGGAGTGAAGGATCGTTCCGGAATAGGTGTATATCTCTATCCCGTTCCTGAGGAGTTTTGTAAACGAGGCTCTGGCGGCATAATGTGCTGCCAGGACGTCACTCCTTCCGGGCAGGAGAAGTCTGACCCTTACGCCCCTGGCAACGGCCTTTCTGAGAGTGCTCAGCATTCTCAGGCTTGGCGTGAAGTAGGCTGTTGTAAGATGAATCCCTGACTGTGAATTTTCTATGCTCCAGTACAGCAGTTTTCTCATACGTCTCCGGCCGCGGGCCGAGGAGGCGAATATGGGTATTACGGGGAAGCCGTCAGGATAAAAAGGAGGATCTTTTCTGAAAATAATCTCTTCACCTGTCCACAGCCGCCAGGCCTTTTTGAAGTATTCAAAGAGCACCATTGCAGCAGGACCTTTTAAAAGGACGCCGGTGTCTCTCCATGCGGAGAGCTTCCGGCCCTTTAGTTTAACGGGATGGTGAAGGAGATGAAACCCGCTGTATTCGTTTGCTATGTTGAGTCCGCCTGTAAAGGCAACCTCTCCGTCTATTATAATGAGTTTTTTATGATCACGCCTGAGATAGGTTCCGGGTGCCTTCCAGGTAAAGGGATGAGAAGCCCTCACCTTGATGCCTGTTCCTGCCAGTCTTTTCCAGAAGGAACGTGGTGTGCCGAATGAGCCAAAGTGGTCATAGAGGACGTAAACATCAACCCCCTCTGATGCCTTTCTCATGAGTATTTCAGCAAGCCTCTCCCCGGTTTCATCATTACGGTAGATATAGAACTCAAGGCATATGATATCGGTTGCCTTTTCCAGGTACCTGAAAATAGTCTCAAACGTCTCGGGCCCCCGGTGCAGAAGCAGTACCATATTGCCGTCAACAAAACGTTCCCTGAGGATAGACTCTATCTTTTTCCTGTTAAAGATCATTAGTCTTTAACCCTGTTCATAGTTATCATTATACGGTAACGCTGCCTGTTTTTCCGTATTTTTGCGGAATTACCGGGTTGTTCGTTAGACGGTAACGGTAACGAGGCCCGTATCGTTCAGCGGTTACGTCCTTCGTGTTTTCACGTAACCGTCATACGCCTTACGAAACGGGCTTCGTAACCGGAAGACGTCACCGCCTGTCAGTCTCCATGAAAATAATATTGACAGTTTTTAGCCGTTACTGTTTAAATATACAACATGATTAACAAGACTGAAAAGATATGGATGGACGGAGAACTGGTTGCATGGGATGATGCGAAGGTTCATGTCCTTACACATACAATGCATTACGGCCTTGGTGTTTTTGAGGGTATAAGGTGTTATGAGACTGCGGAGGGGCCTGCCATATTCAGGCTTAAGGAACACGTTGAGAGGCTCTTTAAATCTGCGAAAATATTTCTCCTCGATATCCCTTACACAAAAGAGCAGATCGAGGAGGCCATTATAAAGACCGTGGATGTCAATGGAATGAAAGAGTGTTATATAAGACCCCTTGTTTATATCGGATATGGAGCCATGGGGCTTTATCCCAAGGGTAATCCTGTCAGGGTCTCTATTGCTGTATGGCCATGGGGTACTTATCTGGGGGATGAAGGCCTGGAAAAGGGCATAAAGGTGAAAACATCTTCTTTTATAAGAAATCATGTTAATTCAAATATGTCGCACGGCAAGGTATGTGGTTATTACGTTAACTCTCAACTGGCAAAGAAAGAGGCTATCTCATGTGGCTATGACGAGGCCCTTTTGCTTGATACCGAAGGTTTTGTCTCAGAGGGCAGCGGTGAAAATATATTTATTGCGAGAGGTGGCCGTCTAAAGACCACCCCCCTTACTTCCATTCTTGAGGGAATTACACGGGACAGCATGATAACCATTGCCGGAGATGAGGGTATAGGGATTGTTGAGGAGCGTTTTACAAGGGATGAGATTTATGTTTCCGACGAAGCCTTTTTTACAGGAACGGCTGCAGAGGTAACCCCGATAAGGGAGCTTGATGGAAGGCTTTTAGGTGATGGCAATCCGGGGGGAATCACCAGGAGACTTCAGGATATCTTTTTCAGCATCGTAAGGGGAGAGAATAGAAGATACAGGGAGTGGTTAACTATAGTTTAGTGTCATTGGCTTTTTCTTGAATAAAACAAAAGAGGGCTCCTGAATCAGGAGCCCTCTTTTGTTTTTGGTTTAATATTGTGTGGTCTTATTGCTACTTTTTGTGGCATTTCATACAACCGGTCTTTGCATTGAATGCAATCTTGCCATTATGGCAGGTTCCGCAGAACTTTCCGGCATAAATATCTTTCATGGTTACCTTGTCTGCACCCTTTTTCATCTTGAAGATCTTCGGATGGCAGTCAGTGCATTTCTTGCCGGCATCAGCATGTATTTTGCCGGAAAAAACAACCTTTCCCATCGGACTTTTAGTAAACTCAACCGTCTTGCCGGGGGGGACAGCCATGGAAGTTCCAATAAAGGATAGTGCAAAAGTCAGAATGATCGCTAACATAAGTAGTTTCTTCACCTAATTTCACCTCCTTTCATTAAATTATTTATTCACCGGCATGATTTATACAAAATCCATGCCAGGCAGTAAAGAATGACAAGACATTTTTAGTGAGGATTGATGTAAGCCTGAATGGCTCCATGCTTATAACTGAGCTGTTAATCATGTTATGATGTTTGGAAAGATTAATATACATAGAGTAAACTCCTTTCCCTTTTGCCGATTGAAATATACACAAAAAAAACAGAATATGTCAAGTGGTAACTTTAGGGTGGTGTTCCGGGATTGTCCCGGGAGTTTAACTCCGGTGTTTTGCTATAATCATTTGCAGTAAATGTAACGATTATAGCGGTTATGAGCTTTTAAGCTGCCTGAAGGCAGGGGGGACGATGAAGGGATTTCTGATTGGTGCTGCACACAGCGGTGCAGGCAAGACCACAGTGTCAATTGGAGTGATGGCCGCTCTGATGAAGAGGGGGCTAAGGGTGCAGCCCTTTAAAGTGGGGCCGGACTTTATAGACCCGGGACTTCATGGCCTTGTTAGCGGCAGTAAATCCTTCAACCTTGATATCTGGATGGCTGGAGGCGATTATGTCAGGGCTCTCTTTGCCAGGAAATGTGCGGATAGGGATGTTGCCGTTGTAGAGGGGGTGATGGGACTTTATGATGGTGGCTCAAGTTCTTCTGCTGCGGTTTCAGAGGCCCTTGGGCTTCCTGTTATATTGCTCGTTGATGCCCGTTCAATGGCTGAGTCAGCAGGGGCTGTGGTGAGAGGTTTCCGGGATTATCAGCAGGGCCTCAGGATTGCAGGGGTTATTTTCAACAGGGTAGCCAGCCAGAGGCACAGGGAGCTGGTAATGAGAGGAATGGAGAGTGTGACAGGCGTAGAGATAATCGGGTTTCTCCCTTCTGAGGAAGCGATAGCAATCCCACAGAGGCACCTGGGGCTTTATACTGCAGACGAGATTCCGCTGAAAAAATCAGAGATAGAGAGGCTTGCAGCTTTCATTGAAGGAAATCTGGACCTGGATAAACTTCTCACCCTGACTGACTATAAAATACCTGAAACTGACATGAGTAACATAGAGGTGAAAAAATCACTCAATGCGATGAGGATAGCCATTGCAAGAGACAGGGCGTTTTCTTTTTATTACGAGGATTTTCTGGAGACCCTCAGGGCCCAGGGGGCTGAGCTTGTCTTCTTCAGTCCACTCAGAGACAAGACGCTCCCGGAGGGGATTAATATACTCTGTCTTGGAGGTGGATATCCTGAACTATATGCCGAGAGGCTTTCAGGGAACTCCTTGATGATAGAGGCCGTAAGGCAGTGGTGCCTTTCCGGTGGGAGTACCTATGCCGAGTGTGGAGGTTTTATGTACCTTACAGAGGGTATCCGTGATTTTGAGGATAATTTTTATCCAATGGCCGGGGTTTTCCCGACAAAGGCCACGATGAGGAAGAAGCGGATGAGGCTTGGTTACAGGGAGATTGTTCTGTCAGAGGATTCCATTGCAGGGGAGAAGGGAGCCCGGGTGAGGGGACACGAGTTCCACTATTCGGATATAGACCCCATGCCTGAAAACATCAGGCGTATATACAGGATTGCCCATCCCCCTGGAATTGAGTGTGGGGGTTACAGATACATGAATACCGTTGGCAGTTATGTCCATCTTTACCTTGGCGGCAGAGGGTTTTATAATGGATAACCTTACCCTTGACAGTATTTGTGGCGTCAGATTATACCAAAGGATGGAGGGGTACAGGTTCTCCATTGATTCCGTATTGCTTGCCGGTTTTGCAGGATGTTCCAGAGGCGTCAGGAGGGTGGCTGATCTTGGTGCCGGCTCAGGTGTGGTTGGACTTGTTCTTGCAATGAGATACCCATGGACAGAGGTGCTTTTAATCGAGGTTCAGGAGGGGCTTTCTGCTCTTGCACAAAGGAATGTAGATCTCAATCAGCTCCGACAGAGGGTTCAGGTGATAAAGGCGGATGTGTCCTCCATTATTAGCGATGGATATGCAGACCTTATAGAGGGTTTTGATGCCGTTGTATCAAACCCGCCCTTCAGAAAACCCGGTACCGGCAGGATAAGTCCTTACGGTGAAAGGGCTATAGCGAGACACGAGATCAAGTTGACACTGACAGACCTCATCAGGACCTCGTCAGCGCTTTTAAAAAACAGGGGGAGGTTTTTTATGGTTTATCACCCGTACCGGTTCAGTGAAGCAGTTTATGCAATGAAGGCTTTTTCCATTGAGCCAAAAAGGGTCAGGTTTGTCCATCCCGACAATAACTCGGAGGCTGCAATGGTCCTCATTGAGGCAGTCAAGGGCGGAGGGGTTGAGTTAAAAGTGGAGAAACCCCTGTTTATATACGAAAGGGATGGATTATATACAGAGGAAATGGCTGCACTTTATTCCGTATAGGTTGTCTGTGCATGTATCTTCAAAGAGGCGGGGTTATGGTAAAATGAGGACAAATACAGATTGCCGGTTCTGCCATAATTTGCAGACCGGTGCATTTCTGCAATAGAGGTTAAATTATATGAATTTTCAGTTAATTGGGTGTGGGTCATGAGAAATGGAAGCATAAGTTCCAAAATACGTATACCCATCCTTGCTTTCCTTTTATTAATTATTGTTTTTATTATCTCTGTTTCAATTTCAACAGTTAACCGTGTCTCCAGGGAATATTTCAGCACCTTCTTTAAACTCCATCGATTGCAAATCGAGTCAATCATCAAATCATCGAAGAATATGGATGATGCCATAAAGCAGATAAGAGAACATCAAAATAACGAGGGTATCACATATGCAATATTTGACGACGGCATGCCGGTTTTAAGTAAAGGCGACATATCCGTCGTAAGAGGGATCACGGAGAGGGACAAACTTGTAAAGACCAGAATAAACGGCACAAGAGGTTATGGTTATCGATTCAGTTATTCCCCGTGGGGATGGGAGATAGTTCTGGTTAGTTCCCCCGTGATGCCGGGCTCTGTTGAGGCTGCCAACAACATAATGATATCGGGCATAAGTTTTGCCGCCATTTTGTTTATTATCGGGATAATGGCTGTTGTGAACAGGAACCTGAAAGTGCCTCTTGACAGACTTATCCGGAAACTGAGGGAGGGTCAACCCCTTACTCATACGGGGGTTAAGGAGTTTGACTTTCTTGTGGATGCGATAAACGGGGCATTTGACTCAGAGAAGGAACAACGCTTAAAGACAGAGATACTTCACAGGGCTGCTGTTGCGCTTAATGAGTCCATGTCTCTTGATGATACACTCAGGACAATACTTGATGCAGCAAGGGGCCTGATTTATGCCGACTATGCTGCGATTGCCCTGTTTAATGAGAAGGGGGAGTTTTCAAAGATCATATCCAATGGTATTGATACAGAGGAGATTCGGCAGAGGGTTGGGATGTATCCCAGGGGAAAGGGAATTTTAAGGATGATGCAACTGAGTCTGATGCCGGTCAGAATAGATGATGTAACGAAACACGGGGCCTTTTCAGGGCGTCTGCCTGATGGCCATCCTTCAATAAGAAATTTCCTTGGTTATCCAATATTTTCAAGCAGGGGTACCCCGCTTGGCTCTATTTATTTTGCAAACAAGACTACGGGTTCCTTTACCGAAGAGGACGAAAGATTTCTTATGGCAATTGCCTCTGATGCGGCTGTTGCTATTCAGCGCGTATCTGCAACAGAGGAGTTGAGGAGATTTAAAAAGATTATAGACTCTGCCTTTGATATAATCACCTTCACCGATGAAGAGGGACATATTATTTATGTGAACAGGGCATTTGAGGAACTGACGGGTTACACGAAGTCCGAGATGTCAGGAAAGGGGTTGTTTGCCCTGAATGAAGGGATATATAATGAAAATTTTTATTCAGATATATTCAACAGTATAAGGTCCGGAAATCCCTGGAGGGGTGAACTGATTAACAGAAAGAAAGACGGTGAAGAATTTGTTGTCTCTTCCGTTATTTTTCCCATTCATTCCGACAGCGGCAAAACTATTAACTTTGTCTCCATTCAGCGGGATATAACAGAGGAGAAGAAGTTGTATGCGCAATTGCTCAGGGCCCAGAAAATGGAGGCAATAGGGACACTTGCCGGAGGTATTGCCCATGACTTTAACAACATACTTACTGCCGTCCTCGGCTATGCCGAGGTTATAAAGAACAAGATCAGCAGGAATGACCCGATATACAAGGGGATTAGTATTATTGAAAAGTCGGCACAACAGGGCGCAGTCCTTGCCAGCAGGATACTGGGGATAACAAGGAAGGAAAAACTTGAGTTGAAGGTGGTGGACATTAATGCAATCATCAGAGAGACCTTTGACATATTAAACAGAAGCATACCCAAGGAGGTTAAGATTGAACTGAATCTCAGGGACGGAATACCTCCGATAAAAGCTGACCCTGTACAGATTCAGCAGGTAATCATGAACCTTGCAATAAATGCCAAGGATGCCATGCCTGATGGTGGAACATTAAGGATAGAGACGGACAGGGTCGGCAGGGAAAACGGGGCTGCAAACGGAATTGCTTCAGATTCAGTTGGCGGCTTTGTAAGGCTTGCTGTATCCGACACAGGAGAGGGGATGGATACAGATCTCCAGAGCAGGGTATTTGATCCTTTTTTTACAACCAAGGAGACAGGGAAGGGGACAGGGCTTGGTCTTTATATAATCCATTCAATAGTTACAAACCATGGTGGTTATATTAATCTTTATTCCGAGCCCGGTAAGGGGACGAGATTCAATATGTATTTTCCGGTCAGCAGGGGTGGCGTTAAAGATACCGAGAGCTTTGCAGAAGGGGAGTTGAACGGCAGCGGACTGATACTTGTGATTGATGATGATCAAAATATCAGGGAACTTGGAAAGGATCTGCTGGAGTCCCTTGGCTATACTGTTATTACGGCAGCTAATGGTATGGAAGGGATTGCCCTTTTTAGGGAAAGAAAGGAGGAAATAGCGATAGTCCTTCTTGATATGATTATGCCGGGGATGAGCGGCTCCGAGGTTTTCCAGAGACTGCAGTCCATAGACCCTGATGTTAAAGTCATCCTCTGTTCAGGTTATAGTCATGAGGGGCTGGCAGGTATTAAGGAGCTGCTTGATAGCGGCGTAAAAGGTTTTGTGCAGAAACCCTTTACCAGAAAGACCATAGCAAGGGCTTTGAAAAAGATACTATCCTGAATGCCGGCAGACCGGAGAGATGCCCAAAATAGCGATAGCGAGATGGGAATAGAGACGGATACAGAGTTTTCACTCATTCTCGACAGACATCCTGTCTGTCTCCGATCCCGAAGTACTTCGGGAATCCCGGTGAGACAAAAGTGATAATTAAATCCGTTCAAACTCGGTATCCGTCTCTATTCCCAAAAGTTGACAGGTTTTCTGTCGGCAATCCTGGGAGATGGAGTGCTATTTTGTGTTAAAATATAATAACCATGTTATTGCAGTCTTCTTTTGGATTTACTGCGGTAAAAATGAGTTTAGTCTGAAATAATAAGGAGGAACGCATATAGCAACAATTTACGGTAATTTATCAGGGTTAAAGAAACAGGATATAAATGCCCTTGAGCGGATATACAGAAGACGCATCCCTTCAGAGAAGATCGTTACCACTGAGGTTGCAAGGTTTATAACCGGACTATCAGAGGGGATCGGGCGGCAGATAGGGATACTTGTTACAAGGTCGGGAGTAGTAACACATGTCATTGTTGGAGATGCAAGGGGTCTTTATATCCCTGACCTGACAGGGTATCCCCTTGGCAGAAAGCCCCTGAGGGGGATGAGACTCATCCATACGCATCTCAGGGATGAGCCGCTCAACCAGGACGATCTTACAGACCTTGCCCTCCTGAGACTCGATATGATTGCAGCAATAAGTATAAAGGGTAAGCTTCCTGACAGGGTCTACGTTGCTTATCTGATTCCTGACGGAGAGGGTAAACCCTATGAGGTCCTGGCCCCGCAGAGTTTTCACTCCTTCCGGTTTGATTTCCTGCCCTCTGTCCGTGCTATTGAAGAGGAGATGGAGCGCCGCAATCTCATATCACAGGATGACCTGAGAGAAAGGGCGATCCTCATAAGTGCTTCAGCAAGGCCAAGGTATGAACAGGAGGAATCCATTGAGGAGCTGAGTGAATTGGCCGGCTCTGCCGATGTCCTGGTCCTCGGCTCAATCATCCAGAGATTGAAGGTGATAAACCCCCGTTATCTTATGGGGGCCGGTAAGCTGAAAGACCTGATAATCGATGCCCTTACAAAAAGTGCAACGCTTCTGATATTTGACCAGGATCTTTCTCCCTCACAGATGAAGGCGATAACAGAACTTACGGAACTGAAGGTTATAGACCGTTCCCAGCTCATTCTTGACATCTTTTCCAGGAGGGCCCATAGCCGTGACGGTAAGGTGCAGGTGGAACTTGCACAATTGAAATACAGGTTGCCGAGACTCTCCGGCAAGGGTACTGCCATGAGCCGTCTTACAGGTGGAATTGGCGGAAGAGGACCTGGTGAGATGAAGCTTGAGATAGACAGACGAAGGGTGCGTGACAGGATACACCTGCTTGAGAGGGAGCTGAAAAAACTCTCTGAGGCAAGAAAGCAGCGAAAACACCGCAGGATCGAGAGAGGCATTCCGATAGTCTCTATTATCGGATATACAAATGCCGGCAAGTCCACCCTGCTGAATAATCTTACCAACAGCAGGACATTCACTGAAAAGAGGATGTTTGCCACACTCGACACCGCAAGCCGGAAATTGAGGTTTCCAAAGGAGCGGGAAGTTATAATTACAGATACGGTCGGGTTCATAAGAGACCTTCCCAAAGACCTTATGACTGCATTCAGATCGACCCTTGAAGAGCTGGAGGATGCAGACCTCCTTATCCACCTTGTGGATGCATCGAGTGACAGGTTTGAGCAGCACATAGAGTCGGTTGAGAGGCTACTGGATGAGTTAGGATTGTCTGACAAGCACAGGTTGCTGGTCTTTAACAAGATTGACAGGGTTCCGGCAGAAGAGATTAAAAACCTCAGCAACAGGTATAGGGCAATTGCAGTCTCAGCCATGGACAACAGGACATTTTTGCCCCTCCTTGAGTCAATTGAGGAGTATCTGTGGAGTGATAAATTGGCAAAGGCCATGGGTTAGAGATTAAATTTATGGGCATTGAATTCAACCCAAAGTGGATTGCCTGGGAGATAACACGCAGGTGTAATCTCAGGTGCCTGCATTGCCGTTCTGCCTCGGAGACAGTTGTTCAGGAGCACCCGGATTTCTCAACAGAGGCTGCCTTCAGGGTACTGGACGACATTTCAGGTTATTCAAAACCTGTTGTTGTGCTTTCGGGTGGCGACCCCCTCATGCGCAGAGATGTCTTTGATATAGCGGGGTATGGGACGGAAAAGGGACTCAGGATGTGTCTTGCAACAAACGGTGTATTAATTGATGACGGGAAGTGCAGAGAGATTAAGACCTCAGGGATAAAGATAGTTTCCCTGAGCCTTGATGGTTCTACTGCAGAGGTGCATGACAACTTCCGCGGGCAGGCCGGTGCCTTTGAGGGAGCTCTCAGGGCTGCAGAACTGTTCAGGAGGCACGGGATAGAGTTTATTATAAATTCCTCTTTCACAAAACGTAACCAGGAGGACATCCCCCGTGTATACAAGCTTGCCAAAAGCCTTGGTGCCACGGCATGGTACATGTTTATGATCGTGCCTACCGGAAGGGGCGGGGAGATGATGAAGGAACTCATATCAAAGGAAGATTACGAAGATATACTTCAGTGGCATTACCGGATGGAAAAGGATGAGCGGGAGATGCTCGTGCGCCCGACCTGTGCACCCCATTACTACAGGATCGTCCGGCAGAAGGCCCGTGAGGATGGAGAAGGATTTGAGAGGAGGTCCCTCAAGTTTTCAACCGGTGGGTCCAAGGGCTGCATAGCAGGCCAGGTTATATGTCTTATTGACGTGGATGGCAATGTACTGCCCTGCAGTTACTTTCCCCTGCCGGCTGGTAATATATTCAGAGAACCATTCAGGGACGTATGGGAGAACTCTGATCTCTTCAGGGAACTGAGGGATTTCAAGAGCTATAAAGGCCGTTGCGGCTCCTGTGAGTATATAAACGTCTGCGGTGGATGCCGGGCAAGGGCGTATGCGGTCTCCGGAGATTACCTTGACGAAGAGCCTTTCTGTGGTTATATGCCCAGGAAACACAGATGATACAGGCCTGATTTCATCATAGATGATAAAGTTATATTAGAAATTAAAGTGGCGCCGGCTATTACAAAAGCTATTAGAGACCAGGTCTATTATTATGTGAAAGGCACAAGCTATAAGCTTGTATTGCTGGCTAATTTTGGGACAAGTAAGGTTGGAATAAAAAGGCTGATTTACACTGATA
>UOGH01000156.1_pt1 | contig 12768 bp, 11 predicted proteins | sample 1989771 | NCBI WGS metagenome assembly UOGH01 (sample SAMEA4712198, study PRJEB27164) | hydrothermal vent metagenome | biome: marine basaltic hydrothermal vent biome; feature: marine hydrothermal vent; material: mineral | place: Pacific Ocean | collected 2011-06-14/2011-07-23 | depth 1691 m | reverse complement strand
ATGGGGATCCTGGTTCGGTACGGTTTCTCGACTTTTTTTCACATTTCCTTCATACTGTATTCACAATCTTCATGTTTAATACAACCAGAAAAAATATAACAGGGGGAAGTAAAAAATGAAGAGAATATTTCTTGTTCTTTTAGGTCTGTTTTTCATGTCGGCAGTAGTATATGCAACGGGCTTTGATATGGTAAAAAATGTGGGGGATGTAACTGTAAGGGTTTCAGTAGGGAAGGACTCCCCGGTTGTTGGAAAGAACAATATCTCTGTGGAGCTTCTCAATCCGGAGAAGGGTGCCATTACAGATGCAGAAGTTGAGCTCGCCTACTTCATGCCTGCAATGCCTGCAATGAAATATGAAACGAGCGCAATACAAGAGGGAAGCAGTTATACTGCAGTCCTGGGGCTTGCAATGGCCGGACAGTGGAATGTTGATGTAAGATTCAAGAGGCCGGGCGGTAAGTTTGAGAAAACAACATTCAGTATTAATGCAAAGTAAATTAATGCAAGGTAATCGAGGTTTGACATTTATGAAAATGAAAATTGCAGTTTCCATATTAATCTCCTTGTTGGTTATAAATGCCGGATGGGTTTTTGCCGGAGGACCGGAATATAAAGAGAGGTTAAGCGGATTAATAGGAGAAGCCGTCAAAAACAACCCGGAACTCAAGGCCTTTGAAGAGAAAATCCGGGTATACAGGGAAAGACCATCCCAGGCTGAATCCCTGGATGATCCACGGTTAAAACTGTCGATTGTCAACGTACCCCTGGATACCTTCAGTTTTAATCAGGAGCCGATGACCCAGAAGCAGATGACCATTATGCAGAAGTTTCCTTTTCCCGGCAAGTTGGCATTAAAGGGAGCAATGGCTGGGCAGGAACTGGAGATTGTCAAAAAAGAGTACATGGAAAAGAAGAATGATATCGTAAGGCAGGTTAAGGTTGTCTACAACAATCTTTCATTTATAAACAAGGCAATTGAGATAACCGAAAATAACAAGGCACTCCTGAAGGAATTCATAAAGATAGCGGAGACCAAATATGCCGTTGGCAAGGGGTTGCAGCAGGATGTATTAAAGTCGCAGGTTGAGCTTTCAAGGATGATCGACCGCTTGATCTCCCTGAGGCAAAAGAAGCAGACCGCGATAGCACGACTGAATACCCTCCTGAACCGACCTGTTCAGATGCCATTTGAAGATATAGGGGAGATAAGGCAAACCGGATTCAACTTAACATTTGAGGGTCTGCAGCAGATAGCCGTAGAGAACCGTCCGGTATTGCTGGGGATGCGGCACTTAATCAACCGATACAGGTTTGCCTATAAGTTTGCCAAAAAGGACTTTTATCCTGACTTTGATGTCGGAATAGGCTATGGACAGCGTGATGACACCTCAGCAGTTGAGAGGACTGATTTTGTCTCTGCTTTTGTAACGATAAATATCCCGCTGTGGTACAAGAACAAGGAGAGCAGGAAGGTAGCGGAAGAGAAGGCAAATATCCGGAAGGCCACAGAGCAGTATAACTCGATGAAGAATAATCTGTTTTTTCAGATAAAGGATATCCTGACGGAGTTGGAGGAGAATGAGCAGCAGATCGAGCTGTTCAGTACAGGGATAATTCCACAGAGTACAATGTCACTTCAATCTGCCATTGCAGGATACAAGGTGAACAAGGTGGACTTTATAACCCTTGTTAATAACCAGATAACCCTGTATAACTACGAGATAGATTATTACCGGTTTATCACCGACTATGAAAATAAACTTGCAGAGCTTGAAGCTGCAATTGGGAAGAGGTTGTTTTAGATTGCAGCCGGTTGACGGCCCGGGGACAGAATCCTGGGTGCTGAATAATGAAAATGAACGGAGGGAATAAAGATGGCAGTTAAAATAAAAAAGGTCTTCACTTTTGGTGTTTTGGTGCTCCTGCTGTTTGCGGGGGTACTGTGGCTTGCCTTAAGGGGGGACGGGAATCAGACCTCTACGTCTGCCGGTGTTAAGGCCGGGGAGGCGGTTGAGGAGGGATCAGCGAAAGCGGAGAGGAAGATAAAGTACTGGCAGGCCCCAATGGACCCGACATATATCAGTGACAAGCCCGGCAAGTCCCCCATGGGGATGGAGCTGATTCCGGTGTATGAAGATGAGGCTGAAGATGAGGTTGAGGGTGTGATCAAGATAGATCCTGTCACTGTGCAGAATATGGGGGTTCGGACCAAAAAGATTACGAAACGACCCTTCTTTGCCACGATCCGGACTGTCGGCTATATTACATATGACGAGGAACTCGTTCAGGACGTCAATACAAAGATATCGGGCTGGGTGGAGAAACTCTATGTTGACACGACGGGTGAAGATGTAGATGAGGGGCAGAAACTTCTCTCCATCTACTCTCCTGCACTGGTTGCCACCCAGGAGGAATACTTACAGGCGCTTCAATACAAGAAGAAGACGTCAGATTCTGCATTTGCGAATGTGGTGAGGGGTGCAGATACGCTTCTTGAGTCTACACGCAAGAGGCTTCTGTTGATGGATATTGATCCCCGGCAGATAAAGGCCCTGGAAGAAAGGGGAGAGGTGCAGAAGAGCATGCTTCTCCGCTCACCTGCCACCGGCACGGTGATAAAGAAGCCAGTTTTTGAAGGTATGAAGGTGAATCCAGGTATGAAGCTCTATACCATTGCTGACCTTTCCCGCGTGTGGGTGATGGTCTCTTTTTATGAATACGAACTTCCTTTTCTCAAGCTCGATCAGGAGGCGGTGATGTCACTTCCTTATGAGCCCGGCGTTACCTACAAGGGCCGTATCACCTTCATCTATCCCTATCTTTCAAAAAAGACAAGGACGGTGCAGGTCAGAATGGAGTTTGAAAACCCGGACCTGAAACTGAAGCCGGACATGTATGCCAATGTTGTGCTGAAGTCAAAAATCAGCTCGGATGCCGTGCTCGTGCCCACTGAAGCGGTCATCCGGACAGGTGTTCGCAATATTGTAATCACGTCTCTTGGGGGCGGTAAGTTCCTTCCCCGGGAGGTCAAGCTCGGGGCAGAGGCTGAGGGATTCGTTCAGGTGCTCTCCGGTCTGAAAGAGGGTGATATAGCCGTAGTTTCCGGACAGTTCCTGATCGATTCCGAGAGCAACCTGCGAGAGGCCATAAACAAGATGCTTTCAGCCAAGAAGGCGTCAAAGAAGATGGATATGGATATTAGTAAGGAAGAGTCCGTGCCAGGAGCCGGAAAGAAAGATGGTGTAAGTAAGAAGGCGCCGCAGAAGATGGATATGGATATGAAGAAGGACGCCGGGCCTGAAACTCAAAAGGAGGGTGCTGAGGGTAAGCAGGGCGCCATGCTCCATCCGGAGATGAGCAAGGAACAGAAGAAGCTGATGGCAGAGGCAGTTGATGACTATATAGGTATACACAGCGCTTTGGTTAAGGAATCAACCGCTGATGTAACAGAAGGGGCGCGTTCCCTGTCCGGAACAATCAGCAGGATAAAGGCGTTGGACCCGGATGGGAACCTGGAGAAAATCACACGTCCGATTGAGGATTCTCTTGATGGACTCCTCTCCGGGGATATCGTGAAGGCACGTGTTTCCTTTGCAGCGCTCAGCAGGGCGATGGCTGCCTATGTCAGGGATGCGGGCAGGACGAGTGCGCTTTCAGCGGGAATCAAACTCTATTTCTGTCCCATGAAGGAGGCGTTCTGGCTGCAGAAGGCGGCTGATGTTCAGAACCCGTATCTCGGCAAGGATATGCTCGCTTGTGGAAATGAGGAGAAGTACTGATGCTTGAGAAGATAATTGAATACTCAATAAAAAACAGGTTTCTGATTATCCTTGCCACTGTGTTTGTTCTCCTCTGGGGTATTTATTCCCTGGCAAAGACACCGCTTGACGCAATTCCTGACCTCTCAGATGTTCAGGTGATTATTTACACCAAATACCCTGGACAGGCACCTCAGGTGGTGGAGGACCAGGTTACTTACCCGCTTACAACGGCGATGCTTGCTGTTCCAGGGTCGACCGTTGTGAGAGGTTATTCCTTTTTTGGTTTTTCCTTTGTCTACATTCTCTTTGAGGACGGGACGGACCTTTACTGGGCAAGGAGCCGTGTGCTTGAGTACCTGAACTATGTGTCCGGCCTTTTGCCCCAGGGTGTGAACCCCTCCCTTGGGCCTGATGCCACAGGTGTTGGCTGGGTGTATGAATATGCGCTTGTGGACCGGACCGGCAAGTATGACCTTGCACAACTGCGCTCCATGCAGGACTGGTATCTCCGCTATGAGCTCACATCAGTTGAAGGTGTGTCTGAGGTGGCGTCTGTTGGCGGATTTGTGAAGCAGTACCAGGTGGATGTGGATCCGAACAAACTGCTTGCATACAATATTCCGATATCAAAAGTGAAGATGGCAATCAAGCGGTCCAATCAGGATGTGGGGGGGCGGCTGCTTGAGGTGTCGGAGATAGAATATATGGTTAGGGGGCTGGGCTATATCAAGGGTATCGACGATATCAAGAATATCGCTATCGGTGTGGACGATAATGGAACGCCGATACTTGTCAGGGATGTTGCCAATGTACACCTTGGTCCTGAACTCAGGCGCGGCATAACGGAGCTGGACGGTGAAGGGGAGGTTGCAGGCGGGGTTGTGCTGATGCGGTTCGGGGGGAATGCGCTTGCAACCATAGACCGTGTCAAGGAGAAGCTGGAGAGCCTCAAGGCAGGTCTTCCGGAAGGTGTAGAGATAGTTCCCGTCTATGACAGGTCCGGACTGATCAACAGTGCTATCTCTACTCTCAAGGTGAAGCTCATAGAAGAGTCCATCGTGGTGGCACTTGTCTGTGTAATATTCCTCCTGCATTTCAGGTCGGCCTTTGTGGCAATCTTTACACTGCCTGTGGGAATTCTTATGGCGATTATCGTCATGAACTTCCAGGGGCTCAACGCCAACATTATGTCTCTTGGCGGCATTGCAATCGCCATAGGTGCGATGATCGATGCTGCGATAGTGATGATAGAGAACGCGCACAAGCAACTGGAGAAGGAAGGTGGTACCAAGGACCACTGGTTAATCATAACCATTGCTGCAAAACAGGTGGGGCCGGCGCTTTTCTTCTCGCTGTTGATCATAACATTCTCGTTCCTGCCGATCTTTACGCTTCAGGCCCAGGAAGGAAGACTGTTCCAGCCCCTTGCGTTTACCAAGACCTACTCCATGGCCGCAGCGGCACTGCTTGCAGTGACACTCGTTCCCGTGATGATGGGATACTTTATCAAAACAACTCTCCTGCCCGAATTGTGGAGCAGGAAGAAGCAGAGGCTGGTCTCAGTGGGTGTCTCAGCGCTCATATTCCTCCTCTTCTGGCTGATTTCAGCACTCTTTCCCATGTCGGTGCTCGGTGCCTTCGGGATCTCGATTGCAATCTTCATGGGTGCCCTGACCCTGCTGCTACTCTGGCCCCAGGAGATCAAGCCTGAAAACAGGAATCCGGTTAACAGATTTCTCATCTGGGTGTATAAACCGGTGATCCGCTGGGTGCTGCACCACAAGGCCGTCACCATGGCGCTGGCCGTTCTTGTGGTATTGACACTGCTGCCGTTCCGTTCAATGGTTGTAGAGAAGCTGCCGGAAGGGCCGATCAGGACCCTTGCCGGAAAGATGGACCGTTTCTTTCCTCTCGAGAAGATCGGAGGGGAGTTTATGCCGCCGCTTTACGAGGGAGACCTGCTGTACATGCCGAGTACCTTCCCAGGTATCTCCATAACCAAGGCAAGGGAACTGCTTCAGCAGACAGACAAGATTATCAAGTCCTTTCCGGAAGTCGAGCGGGTTTTTGGCAAGATCGGGCGTGCAGATACTGCGACTGATCCGGCACCTTTATCAATGATAGAGACCACCATCATGCTGAAGCCCCAGGAGGAGTGGCGGGAAGTGCCGGTAGAGAGGTTTTTCTCCGGCTGGCCTGGTTTTATCCGTTCTCCCCTTGCGAAGATATGGCCGGAAAAGAGGGTGCTGACCCCCAAGGAGTTAATGGACGAGATGAACAAGGCGATACAGTTGCCGGGTGTAACGAACGCCTGGACAATGCCGATCAAGACGAGGATAGATATGCTCGCAACAGGAATCAAGACGCCTGTGGGCATAAAGATAATGGGTGATAATCTCGATACCCTTGCAGTCCTTGGAGAGAAGATCGAGGCCGTGGTGAGGCAGATTCCGGGGACACTGTCCGTTTATTCCGAGCGTGTTGTCGGAGGGTATTACCTTGATTATGATATCGACCGCAAGGCGGCAGCCAGGTATGGTCTTACGGTTGGTGATGTGCAGGACGTCATTCAGTCGGCTATTGGCGGCATGAATGTGACGGAGACGGTTGAGGGGCTGGAGCGCTATCCGGTTAATGTCAGGTATAGCCGCGAGTTGAGAGACTCCATACCAAAACTGAAGCGTATACTGATAGCCACCCCAACCGGAGCCCAGATACCGATAGCTCAGGTAGCCAACATCAGCATAAGCCAGGGACCACCTGTCATCAAGAGTGAAAACTCAAGGATGAGTGCCTGGATTTATGTGGACCTTGCAGGCATTGATATTGCCACATACGTGCAGAATGCCAGAGAGGTTATCGCCAATGAGATAAACCTTCCTCCGGGTTACAATATAGTCTGGTCGGGACAGTATGAGTATATGGAGAGGGCTAACAAGAGGCTTGCCGTGGTAGTGCCGATCACACTCATGGTTATATTTCTTCTCCTTTACTTTAACTTCAGAAATGTCAGTGAGGCTATAATTGTCATGCTCTCACTGCCGTTTGCAATAGTTGGCGGTATCTGGTTTATCTACATGTTAGGCTATAACATGAGTATCGCGGTTGGGGTCGGCTTTATAGCCCTGGCCGGTGTTTCAGCAGAGATCGGCGTGCTGGTGCTCATCTATATAGATCATGCATATGAAGAGCGTCTGCTTGCGGGCAGGATGAATACGAAGGAGGATCTTTACGATGCATTCATAGAGGGGACGTCCGAAAGGGTCAGGCCTATAATGATGACCGTAACCGCTATCATTGCCGGGTTGTTGCCGCTTTTCTGGGGGCATGGGGCAGGCGCGGATACAATGCGCAGGATAGCGGCTCCCATGATTGGAGGAATGGTATCGTCGACGATCCTTACCCTGATCGTGATACCGGCGATATATGCTGCCGTAAAAGGCAGGAGCCTGGGCAGAAACAAAAAGGAGGAGCGAGATGCATAAGATGGTCATGGCCGTAATAAGACGTGCATTGTTTGATAAGATTACCGCCGAGTTTGAAAAGAAGAGAATACACTTTACGTGTTCGGCAGTAAAGGGTTTTGGCAAGGAGGTGCGTCTTTACCATGAAGACATCCACGACCGTATCAAGATCGAGATTATTGCTGAGGAGAAGGATGTTCAGGGTGTAAAGGATATCATCATCTCGAATGTGAACCACGGCACTACTGGAGCAGGCATACTTGCAGTCTATAAGCTTGATGAATTTATGGAGTTTTCCGATTTGCATTGAGGGGATTGACGGCTGCCGATGAATGCGGGTTATCACTGAAACGTTATTGCTAAAACAGGAGGATTAATATGAAGACGGTTATGGTTATTATGGTGTTTGCACTTGTGTTGATGTCAGGTATGACGGTCTTAGCCCATGAAGAGGGTGAAGAGTCCGGCACGGAGATGAAGATGGACATGAAGAATATGGACATGAAGATGATGAAGCAGCACAGGACGATGGCTGTCATTGCTGAGCACTGGACTGAAACTCAGGAGGCGTTGAAGGAGAGGGACTGGAAAGAGGCTGGTGAGGATGTGGCCGAGATAGTGGAGGCCGCCGAAGAGTTGAAGGAGTTTAAGCCTCACAGGAATGCGGATAGGGTTCTGGATTTTATGAAGATACAGGCTGTGTTTGCGAAGAGACTGACAGACCTTGACAAGGCCATAGAATCAAAGGATGCTGCAGCAGCGGACAAACTTGCCGGTAGTGTGCAGAAGAGCTGCAACCAGTGCCATGCAATGTTCAGGTGAGAGCCGTTCCTTTCTCCCGGGTATTCCCGCCTGCAAGGCAGAGGCGGTTGCCCTTCTCCTTTGACTCGTTTCACTCCTAAATGTTAAAATTTCCTCATGAAAATAGCTGTAACCGGTAAAGGCGGGGTGGGTAAAACCACCCTTTCTGCTATTCTGAGCCATATCTATGCAAAAGAAGGCAGAAGTGTTGTTGCCGTGGATGCAGACCCTGATGCCAACCTTGCCCAGGCATTTGGCCTCACCCGAAAAGAGATAGAGGGAATAAGGCCAATAGCTGAGCTGACTGACGTTATTGCTGACCGGACAGGTGCAAGGCCGGGCAATATGGGGGGAATGTTCAGGCTGAATCCACGGGTTGCCGACATACCCGAGGAGTTTGGCTATAGAATAAACGGGATAACATTGCTTGTGATGGGGAAGTCAAAGGAGGCAGCCTCCGGCTGCTACTGTCCTGAGAATGTATTCCTGCGGAGTCTGCTGAGGCACCTTGTGCTTGACAGGGAGGAGGTCGTAATTGTGGATATGGAGGCCGGCATAGAGCACCTGACAAGAGGGACGGCAGAAGGGGTTGATATGTTTCTGATTGTTGTGGAGCCGGGACAGAGGAGTATCCAGACTGCAAGGACTGTAAGGGATATGGTTGCAGGGCTCGGTATCAAACGGGTATATGTGGTTGCAAATAAGGTGAGAGATGAGAGGGATGAGGAATTTATCCGTTCGGCCCTGGGCGATATGCTCCTTCTTGGTGTAATAAAGTTTAACCCGGAAATCATGGAAGCAGACCTTTCAGGTGTGCCTCCCTTTGAGAAGAGCCCTGAGACGGTGAGAGAGGTGGAGGAGTTGAAAGGGGCGATTGATAAACAAAAGGACCGGTAACGTCAAACGGTAACGAAGCCCGTATCGTGAGGCGTCCAGGGGTTACGTGAAGAGACGAAAGACGTAACCGATGAACGAAACGGGCCTCGTAACCGTTGCCGTAACCGATAAAATGGATACTAAACAGGCTATAAGAAAAAAGGTAATAAAGCTACGGGATGCAATCCCCCCGGAGGTGAAAGAGGCCAGGGACAGGATGATTCAGGAGAGAGTGTTCGGACTGGCAGAATACAGGAATGCAGGTACGGTTATGCTCTTTGCCTCGTTCAGGACAGAAGTTGACACAATGCCAATAATAGCGGATGCCCTGATGCAGGGTAAGCGGGTGGTGCTGCCGAAGGTGGACGGTGCGAAAAAAGAGCTAAGGCTTTATAATATAAGGTCTGTGGATGAGTTGATCCCCGGGTATATGGGCATACCGGAGCCGGGAGTTGTTGAAGGCAGGGAAGTAGCTCCTGAGGAGCTTGAACTTATAGTGATGCCTGGTGTGGCCTTTGATGAAAGGGGCGGAAGGCTCGGTTACGGAGGCGGATACTACGACCGTCTGATTGCCGGATTGAGGCACAGGCCGCCCCTTGTTGCAGTGGCCTATGAAGAACAGATAGTCCCGGAGGTCCCTGTTGCAGACCATGATATCAGAGTCGACAGGATCGTTACAGACAGGAGAGAGATTAAGGTAAGGGATTCCGGGAATTAAGGGAAAATCATTTAATATTTGCAACTCAATTTAAGTTATGGACATAAAAAAGATTGAAAAAGGCGTGAAGCTTATACTTGACGGGATTGGTGAGGACCCTGAAAGGCCCGGATTGCGCAGGACACCGCAGAGGGTTGCAGCCATGTTTCAGGAGATTTTTTCGGGTCTGCAGACCCCCCCGGAAGATCTCCTGCAGCATATAGAGGGCGAGACTCATGATGAGATGGTGATGCTGAAGGACATACCCTTTTACTCTGTGTGCGAACATCATCTCCTGCCCTTTTTTGGCCGTGCACATATTGCCTATATACCTGAGAAGGGAAGGATTGTCGGTATAGGAGAGCTTGCAAAGGCACTTGAGATGCTTGCAAAGAGGCCGCAGGTACAGGAGAGACTTACTGCACAGCTTGCAGACATGATAATGGAGCGGTTGAGACCACGGGGGGCCATGGTAATCATTGATGCAGAGCACCTCTGTCTCAGTATGCGGGGAATCAAGAAGCCCGGGGCAAGGACTGTGACATCAGCGGTAAGAGGGATATTCAGGAGCAAGCAGTCAACAAGGGAGGAGATGCTTGAGCTGATAAAGAAGAGGGACTGAGACTTTAGCATTGTTCATTGCATTATCGGTTAAGACAGGACGTGCTTAAACTACAAATTGAAAAATGACAATTAACAAAGGAGGTTTTGATGGCAGCAACGATTATTGACGGGAAGAAGGTGGCAGCAGATATCAAGGTGGAATTGAAGAAGGAAGTTGAGGAACTTAAGTCAAAAGGGGTGAATCCGGCCCTTTCCGTAGTGCTCGTGGGTGAAAATCCTGCCAGCAAGAAGTATGTGGCAAACAAGGAAAAGACCTGCGAGGCCCTCGGTATCAAGAGTGTAGCATATAAACTCCCTGAGTCAGCTACCCAGGAAGAGCTGCTCAAGCTTGTAGACGACCTGAATGCAAATCCCGGGATCCACGGAATCCTGGTACAGCTTCCCCTGCCCAAACACATGAATGAGAAGGAAGTGATGCACAGGATTGCACCTGAGAAGGATGTGGATGGTTTTGGTCCGGATGCTCTGGGAAGACTCCTCCTTGATGAGCCGGGCTTTGTTCCATGCACCCCTCACGGGGCAATAAAGATGCTTGAGGCCTACGGGGTTGACCCTGCCGGCAAGAAGGCCGTTATAGTCGGAAGGAGTGTAATAGTGGGCAAGCCCCTTGCACTTTTGCTGCTCAGAAAGAACGCTACAGTTACCATATGTCACAGCAGGACCCCTGACCTTAAAGGAGAATGTCTTTCTGCGGATATCCTGTGTGTGGCTGTCGGAAGGGCGCATATGGTAAAGGGTGATTGGGTAAAAGAAGGAGCAGCTGTTATAGATATCGGTATTAATGTGAATGAGCAGGGCAAGCTGGTTGGTGATGTGGAGTTTGAGAAGGCAAAAGAGAGGGCCGGCTGGATTACACCTGTGCCTGGCGGCGCAGGCCCCATGACAATTGCCATGCTCATGTATAATACAGTAGAGGCTGCGAAGGCAACCTTGAAGGCATAAGGTTCAGGGTTGTGGGTAACCAAGGTGAGATTATGAAGCGTTATAACCCTCAACCCGAAACCTGTAATTTGCAACTCGCAGTTAGTAGTCTGTAACTCAAAAAGGAGGTTAGCGATGATTATTTCCAGGAAGCGGGATTTTCAGGAATTGCTTGAAAATATCAAAAACTACAAGAGTTTTTTTCTTATAGGATGCTCTGAGTGTGCCTCTCTTTGCGGTACCGGAAGCGAGAAGGAGGTTAAGGAACTTGCAGAGACCCTGAAGGCGGAAGGCAAGGAAGTTACAGGCGGCATTGTTGCAAAGACAGGCTGTCAGGTGCTGGGAACAAAGAAGGAACTCAAGGTCTATAAGGATGAAGTAAACAATGCAGACTGCATTCTCGTCATGTCCTGTGGCGCCGGCACCCAGACGGCGGTTGAGCTTTTTGAAGACAAGCCTGTCTATGCGACCAATGACTCACTCTTTCTCGGAAACATGACGCGCTTTCAGGTCTTTGATGAGAGGTGCTCCATGTGCGGCAAGTGCATACTCGACAAGACCGGCGGGATCTGTCCGATAACTACCTGTCCCAAGGGGCTGCTTAACGGGCCATGTGGCGGAATGAAGGATGGCCACTGCGAGGTGAGTCCGGAAATCCCATGTGCGTGGGTAAGGATATATGAGCGGATGAAGAAGCTTGATAAACTTGAAGAACTGACCGGCTCTGTACTTGATGCCAGGGACTGGTCAACAGGACAGAGCCCCAGGGCCTTCAGTGCAAGAGAGAAAAAGGGGAAATGAGCATTCCGTCAAGGTCAATCCCCTGTCATATCTTGATGAACTGTATTATACAGTACTATAAGGTTATAAATTAAACGGCCTGAAAAGAAAGAAGGAGGAATAGAGAATGTCATTCAAAGAGGCCCTTGAGTCAGGAAAATTTGTCGTAACCGCCGAAGTTGGTCCTCCCAAAGGGACTGATATTTCGGAGATGGTCCATCATATAGAGCTGCTGAAAGGCAAGGTGGAAGCCGTTAATTTTACCGACAACCAGTCTGCTGTAATGAGAATGAATTCCCTTGCCGGTTGTGCAATAGCCGTTGAGCACGGGGTTGAACCCATTCTTCAGATGACATGCCGTGACCGTAACCGCATAGGACTTCAGTCCGACCTTCTCGGTGCCCATGCCCTTGGAGTGAGAAGTGTCCTCTGCATGACTGGCGACCACGTCACTGCAGGTGACCATAAAGGGGCAAAGCCTGTGTATGATGTTGAATCAGTTCAGTTGCTCCGGATAGTTGACTCTCTGAACAACGGCAAGGACATGGCAGGCAATGAGTTGAAGGGTGGTACTGATTTCTTTCAGGGAGGGGTTGTCACTCCTGAGGCAAATCCGCTTGAACCACAGCTGATAAAGTTTGAAAAGAAGGTAAAGGCAGGGGCCAGGTTTTTCCAGACCCAGGCTGTTTACGATATTGAGAAATTCAGGGAGTTTATGAAGTACGCACGGAATTTTAATGTTAAAGTACTTGCAGGGCTTGTTGTGCTTAAGAGTGCAGGTATGGCAAACTTTCTTAACAACTATGTCCCGGGAATAAAGGTGCCGCAGGAACTTATTGCT
>UOGH01000264.1_pt1 | contig 12983 bp, 4 predicted proteins | sample 1989771 | NCBI WGS metagenome assembly UOGH01 (sample SAMEA4712198, study PRJEB27164) | hydrothermal vent metagenome | biome: marine basaltic hydrothermal vent biome; feature: marine hydrothermal vent; material: mineral | place: Pacific Ocean | collected 2011-06-14/2011-07-23 | depth 1691 m | reverse complement strand
GGGAAATCCCTCTGCTATCAATTACCCGCCAGGATAATGCAAGGGACAGTGGTTGTTATAAGTCCCCTTATTGCGCTGATGAAGGACCAGGTTGATGCTGCCCTGGAAAACGGCATCTCCACAGCCCTTATAAACAGTTCCCTCAAACCCCGGGAAATGTCCGAAGTTTACCAAAGGTTGAGAAATCATGCCATAGAGCTCCTCTACATTGCACCTGAGCGATTTGCAATGCCTGATTTCATTGAAACACTGAAAACCATCCCCGTCTCCCTTTTTGCCATAGATGAGGCACACTGCATCTCCGAGTGGGGGCACGACTTCCGCCCTGACTATCTGAGACTCGCCAGTATTACCAGCATCTTCCCCAATATTCCTGTTGCAGCCTTTACAGCTACTGCCACCCCCGGGGTGCAGGAAGATATTATCAAGAGGATCGGCCTCAGATCACCATATACGGTGCGTGCCTCATTTAACCGTCAGAACCTCTTTTATCAGGTAACTGAAAAGACTGCGATAGAAGCACAGATACTGGAATTCCTTGGTGATCATACTGATGAGTCAGGCATCATTTACTGCACTACACGTGACTCTGTTGTCAAAATGGCTGATTTTCTGACGGCCAACGGCATTAAGGCCCTGCCCTACCATGCAGGATTAACGTCTGAGCAAAGGAAGAGGAACCAGGAGGCCTTCAGCAGGGATGAATTGACGGTAATTGTGGCAACAATCGCCTTTGGTATGGGAATAGACAAGTCGAATGTCCGTTTTGTCATTCATGCGGACTTGCCGAAAAATATCGAGAGCTATTATCAGGAAACAGGACGAGCCGGGCGTGACGGTGAACCTGCCTTGTGCATCCTCTTCTTCAGCAGGGGAGACATCCCGAAAATCAGATACTTTATTGATCAGATGCCTGAAGACAAAGAGCGTACAATCGCCACAGAGAAATTGAATCAGATGGCAAGGTATGCAACACATAATGTCTGCAGGCGCAGACACCTCCTTGGATATTTTGGCGAGGAATACGGGGATGAAAATTGCGGGGCATGCGATATCTGCACCGGAACCGTGGAAAAGGTTGACATCACAATTGATGCACAGATACTGATGTCTGCCATGTCAAGGACAGGTCAGCGCTTTGGAATCAAGCATATCATTGATATTGTTACAGGTGCCAACACAAAGCGTATCCGTGAACTTAAACACAATACCATTAAAACGTACGGTGCAGGCAGTCACAAGGATAAAAACCACTGGAGGTTCCTCGTTGATGAACTCCTGGCGCAGGACGTTATACGCCAGGACGGTGATCAGTATCCGGTGCTGAAACTTACGGAAAAAGGTAAAGGCGTACTCTACGGAAAAGAGGAACTTACGGCACTGAAGAGGGAGGACACAAAGACAGGCCGCCGGAATGCACAGGACGATGAATTTAAACCCTTTGATAAGGATCTTTTCAGGAGACTCAGGGTTTTGCGTAAAACCCTTGCCGAAGAGCAGCAGGTCCCTCCGTATATAATATTTTCAGATCGGAGCCTTCACGAGATGTGCAGGTACTATCCCGCAACACTGGCGGCTATGAAGAGGATCAGCGGGGTGGGGGATACCAAGCTTGAACGCTACGGAGACGATTTCGTAATGGAGATACGGGAATACCTGAACGAAAACCACGACATCAAGGTTCCTGATAAGGAATATCCTGCCTTACCTGTCAACCCCTCACTGAAAAAGACAAAGGGTGAAACCATTGAAAAGACATATGAGCTTTTCAGAGAGGGCCTGTCATTGGAAGGGATTGCAGAGACACGCAATCTCTCGATATCCACAATCACGGGGCACCTCGAACAGCTGATAAGGGATGGCCGTGACATTGATATAGACCGTATTGTTGATCCCGCAAAGCGGAATCTCGCAGAAAAGCTTTTTTTAACCCTCCAGGTCTGGAATCTGAGGCCTGTTGTTGAGCATTTCAATGGTACGGTAAGCTTTGAAGAGGCAAAAATTATAAGGGCCTCTCTGCAGCGTAAACAGGCAAATTTATAAAATATGATATATAATATACTTAATAGCAGTATTTGCAGATAAACAGAAAATCACGAGAACTTACTGTCAAAATTCCTGCAGGAAAACAGAACAAATCCTAAGCCGGCAATAAATGGTTGTTGGAATCAACACTATTCAGAGGAGGAAGGGAAATGGAAAACATAAGAAAGATTCTGTTTGTAGTGCTGGTGGGGTTCCTGGTTGTAGGATTTGCAGGTACAGGTTTTGCCCAGGGCCCTTTTGTAAAAGATGAGATTGTCGTTAAATTCAAGCCCGGTGTTTCAGAGGAAACGATAAAAAAAATAAATCAGGGACACGGCACATCAGTCTTTTACGTGAGCAAACAGGGGAGGTTCAGCCGTCTCAGAGTCCCTGCCGGAAAGACTGTCGAAGAACTGGTGGAAATTTATAACAAAAACCCCTATGTTGAATATGCAGAACCAAACTACATTGCCCATACCTTCTGGATACCCAATGACCCTTTATACCCCTACCAGTGGAACTTCTATAATGATAAATACGGTGGAATCAATATGGAATCCGCCTGGGAGGTCAGCACAGGGAACAGTAGCGTGGTGGTTGCGGTAATAGATACCGGTGTGGCTTACGAGGACTACATTGATACTTCTGCAAGAGGAAGGAACAGGACTATAACTTATGAACAGGCCCCTGACCTGGCTGAAACAAATTTCGTACCCGGTTATGATTTTGTCAATGACGACTCTCACCCTAATGACGACGAAGGACACGGCACCCATGTTACTGGAACCATAGCTCAAAGCACAAACAATAATATAGGTGTGGCAGGAATAGCCTTTAATACCTCTATTATGCCCGTAAAGGTCCTGGACAGCAGGGGATCCGGCACCTATACCGACATTGCAGATGGAATCTATTTTGCCGCCAATAACGGTGCAGATATAATCAGTATGAGTTTAGGAGGACCGAGCGAATCCATTACCATGGAAGAGGCACTTGCTTATGCTTACAACAAAGGAGTAACCATAGTAGCTGCAGCCGGAAATGACGGTACAGACGTTATCAGCTATCCTGCTGCTTATAATGCTTATGTTATCGCAGTAGGTGCTACCCGCTATGACGAAACACTGGCTTATTATTCCAACTACGGCCCTGACCTGGATATTGTTGCTCCTGGAGGAGACACAAATGTAGACCAGAACGGCGATGGATACGGAGACGGTATCCTTCAGCAGACCTTTGGAAGCAGCCCCACAGATTGGGGCTATTATTACTACCAGGGCACATCCATGGCCACTCCGCACGTAGCCGGTGTAGCAGCCCTTGTAATCGCTTCCGGAGTTACCGGACCGGATAATGTCAGGCAAGTCCTGCAGAGCACAGCTAAAGACCTGGGGGCGCCGGGATGGGACGAGACTTATGGATGGGGAAGAGTGGACGCTGCTGCTGCGCTGGGATATACAGCAGAGCCGGTTCATAATGTTGCCGTAACAAAGATCACTGCGCCTGCCTCTGCACTCTCAGGTGACACGGTACCCGTTGACGTAACCGTGGCAAACCCCGGCGATTTTTATGAAACCTTCACATTAACTCTGACCGACGTCACAGACGGAGTGGAGATAGGCTCCAGATCAGTTGCCCTGACCTCAGGTGCCTCAACAACAGAGACCTTTTACTGGGATACCCTCAATGTCACCCTTGGAGACCATCTTCTGAAGGCCAGCGCCTCAGTAGTTGCGGGGGAGGAAAACACAGCGGATAACTCAAAAACCGTTACAATTACCATCACCGACATTGTGGAGCAGCCTTCCATGCACATAGCAGGTATAGACATGGCACTCCAGACAACATCCAGAAGGAATATCACCTCTGCACTGGCGACTGTCACCATTGTAGACGCCTCCGGATCCCCGGTTGCAGGCGCAACAGTTTCCGGGTACTGGAGCGGGGCCACATCTGATTCCGACTATGGAACAACAGATGCGGCAGGGAAAGTAACCCTGGTCTCCGACGGGATAAGAAGACCGGCAAGCGGAACAACCTTTACCTTTACTGTAAGAGATGTAACACTGAGCGGCTGGATATACAACCCTGATGCCAACATAGAGACGAGTGACTCCATAAGAGTTCCGTAAAAGAGAGAATTCTCCCGACCCCGCCGCCGTCGGCTTATCATTCAGCCAACGGCGGCGAGTCAGGGGTTTTACTGAACCGCTGCCCTGCGAATTCTACGTATTAAAAATACAACAAGGATCACCCCGGCTGCAATTGCAGCTCCGGGATATTTTATCCCGTAAACCAGGGGGGTCAAGGCAAACCTTGTACCCGCCCTCAGGCCCTCGTGCTCCCTTATGTAATCAGCTACCGGCGGAGAATACCTGTAGTAGAGCCTCACAAACTTCCTTCCAATAACATTGGGAACCTCAAACCTGAGATCTAAAATCCGGAATCTGAAATCCGGAATCAGCCACCTGTCCCTGAACTCCCTTAAAACCTTGACATGCGGGTCAAGGTAACTGCCATATGCTGCTGTTGCAATAAAGCAGTCCCAGTTATCACCAGCTGCCCCCGCCGAACCTTTCAGGGATACCTCTGCATCAGGTGTATCAGGGTCATTGGATGGTATAACAAGGGTTGCTTCCTTTAATCCATATGAAGTAGCTGAAAAAATCAGAGAAACCTCACAGTTTTCCCCGGGCGCCATCGTAAGATTTGAACATTCATCCTGCCGGATGACAAAATCATGCATATCCCTGCCTTGAATGCTGATCGTGCCTGTCACCAGAGGTGTTTGCCCTGAGTTGCTAACAGTTAAACTTCGGGATAAAGGGTTATCACTCAACTCCACGATTCCAAAATCAATTGATGATGGATCAACTGATATGTTCGGATACACTGTAAGGGTTGCCGTCATGGTTGATTGGGAAGGACTGATTGAGGTTACATCAGCTATATTGCTCAGACCATTATATAACTGACTGGACGGAGTGCTGGTGCCTGAAAATGCCGTATTATTCGTAGAGCCGGGATAGAGGTCTCCATTATCCCCGCTGTTATTGCCCTTCTCAAGGTCCCAATTGCCGTCGGCCTGCACAACGGAAACCTTGTAATGGTTTTTCGAACAGTCCTTGGGTGGATAACATTCAATGTTATTGTCCGGCCTGCTCTCATCTATATGCCATATGGCAAGTCCCTCTCCAGGCAACCCCTCATCAAAAGTACCACTTACACGATACCGGTTTTCAACCAGAAAATATTCGCCGCCGGTAGCCGGACTTCCCGGGAGAAGCTGATACACATCAGCTCCAGCAGCCGCAGCATCTATGAACTCATTAATGAGGCTGTCTGTAACCAGGGTTGGAGTAACCCAGCCAAGGCGGTACTTGCTCCATGCCGACATATGGGCAGGGGTATCCCCAAGGGTTGACACATAGTTCCATGTGCCGGCACCCATCAAACCCCACTTGCCTATTCCTGATGAACTGCCGTCAGTATCGTAAAGGTCCGGCACTCCCAGTGCGTGGGCATACTCATGTGTAAAAACACCTATTGTTGACAGGGTTGCCGAAGGAGTGGACTGATAAAGCTCCGGCATGATGATGTAGTCGTTAACAATATAGCCGTCCGGACAGGCCGTATCCGAATCGTCGGAGGTATAGGCACCGTAGTTGCTGTATCCGGAATTGCGGGCACTGACAAGGTCCCAGCTATGTGACCATATATCTGCCGAGGACTCGCCAACCTCCTCGCCGGTACCCTGATGGACTATTCCCACTACATCCACGTAACAGTTTCCGTCGGAGTCATAGGCGGAAAAATCAACCGCGGCATCTGCTGCAGCAACAGCCTCATAAACAAGGTCTCCGGGCCATTTATCCCACCCCTTTGCATCATTGGCCCCATAGTAGTCATGAATATTTGCCGCCGTGTACCATCCCACAACGCCGGCCGGGCCTGGTGATATACTGAAAGCACCGTATGAGACCTCCTCGTAGTAGTCCTTCATGCTCTTGTTTCCTGTGCCAAAAAGAAGGGTATCAAAATCCGGGGTGTTATATGTCGTTGTTGTATCATTAAAGTTCATGAGGATGACAGGAATATTCGCAACCCCTGAGGGAGGCACCACTCTTTCAGGTGTACCGGCAGATATTACGGTCTTGCCCTTCGGGGTTTTCAACAAGGCATTTTTAGACGGCCTGATCTGCATTTTTAAACCAACGGGGAGTTCAATACCGACCACCAGCGAAGATGCTGCAAGCTTTCCCCTGCCGTCTGTTAGGGCATAAGTCCAGTTTCCCGTAACTTTATCACGGACAACTGTATATCCCTCTGCCGTCTCCCAGCCGTGCGACCATTTATCACCCCACTGCCGCGCAGGAAACTCTGTCCCGTCGGCCTGCCTGAGAATCTGCTCAACCGGGGCAGCCACAACCGCTCCGGCCTCCTCCATCCACAGGAGTCCGATTAAAAAAAAGACCTGAAATACACAGAAAACAACTCTAATTAATCCTGCCCTCATCTCATCTCTATATCCCTTACCCAAAAGAGCCCTCCCCTTTCATCACCCCTGAACTGAACCCTTGCCTGCACCTTTCTGCCAAACAATTGCGGAGGAAGTTTCTCCCTTGTATAAAAAGGAACATCCTTGCCAATCTTGCCCCCAAGGAAGTCCGGCCCATTACCAACGGCTTTGGTCGTCTCAATGTATATGGTTATTCTGTAAAGGACCTGTTCAGGCTGAATGCCTACCAGCCTCGAGGAAACAATTGCATACTCGGATACCGTACCTTCAACGATTGTTTCATTCGGAATAACAGGGACGGAAGCACACGAACCAATCATCAGGAGAGTAAAAAATAGCGACACACAAAATACAACCGTTAGTCTTCTCATCATATCGCACCTCAAGAATTTTAAAAGGGTTTATTTAGTTTACTGCATAGTCTACTGTGGTTGCACCTTGTGAAATCTCACGGTATCCTCTCCGGCAAACACAAGGTACCCCTCCACTGCCGAAACACCCTCACTGAAGCACTCCCTCACTATCTGCATATAGTTATTGACCTGTTTTATGTATCCGTCCATAAGTGAGGTGTCATAACCTGTCTTAAAATCCATAACTTTTATTATCTCACCATCAAAGACAAGTAAGTCAACCCTGTACCGGGAGTCGCTCCTTGCAAAAGGGGCCTCCGGCAACCGGGCCTGCCCGTGTACAAGGTCAAGGAAAGCAGTGTTATCAACAAGGCTTGACAGCCGCCTTTTAATGGACATTATTGCACGCTCATCCAATGGCACATATCTCTGCCTGACCCTGTCAATCGCCTCCGGTATTGAATCTGCGGAAAAATCCCCCAGCATCTCTACAGCATAATGGAAAGCCTCTCCGAAAAGCCTGTCCCTGTATTCATCCAGGTTCTCTATATTGCCCTCATCATCCATGGAGGGGGACTCGATGCGGGAAGGTCCACACTGGACCATATCTTTCAGGGAGACTGCCAACCCGGCAAAGGAGACGTGACCGACGGGACCGGTTGAGGCACCATCGCTTTTAACAACAGTCGGCCTCAGCCCTTTCTCTTCATCAGGGAGTGAGCCGGACTGGTATATGCTGACTGCATCCTGCCCCCCTGTTTCCAAAACCCTGCAAAGAATATCAGACAACTGCCTGGTGTCTGATATTTCCGACTTCTCCGCAACCACCATAAGTCCGTTCCTGGCCCTTGTCAGTGCGACATAGAGATAATTCAGGCGGTCCGTCCTGATCCTCGCCTCCTCCCGAATCCGTACGTCATTAAGCTCGGTAACAAGTGCGGCAATGTCTTTGTTCTCGCTAAGGTACAGCCCCTTTACCGTCATATCTTCGTTATGGTCGATTATGATGGGGGTATTCCTGGCATCAAACGTCATCCTGATATCCAGTTCAGGCAGGATTACATATGGAAACTCAAGCCCCTTGGCTTTATGAATGGTCATGAGCCGCACAGACTTTTCCGAGACACCTGAGGGAATAAGGGCCTTTGTGGAGGAACGGCTATCCATAAAGGCTACAAAATCTTCAATGCTCAGCGGGTCTGAAACCTCCTCTGAGGTTGCCATACCTGCAAGGCAGAGAAGGTTGGGGTCGTAATTAAAGGCCCTGTGCAGGTCAAACTCCTCGATAATCCTCTCTACAAGCCTGTAAACAGGTATCAGACCTGAGACACTTTGCAGAGCGGAGAGCTTTTCTGAAAGGGCAGGGGATACAGCAGAAAGATTACCCCGGGATGGGCCTTTATGAAAAAAGTGCCTGACACCCTTCTCATCAAGAAGCCCCTCAACAGTGAAGAGAAACCCGAACAGATATACTGCCTGCCGAGGGTCTGAAAGCCATTTTAACAGATTCATTACCGCCCTGACTGAAGGCTGCTCTAAAAGCCCCTCGGACGACTCTGTCAGCACATCATATCCCCGGCCCCTTAAAAACTCGGCATACTCCTCGCAGGTCCTGTTTTTCTGACAGAGTATGGCTATATCGCCCGGAAGAACACCCCTGCTGATAAGTGTCTCCACAAAAGAGAGCACTGTCTGCATCTTCAACTCCCTGAAACAGGATATGTCTGCAGCAGCTCCCTTTTCCCTTGAGATAAACCTCACGTCAACATATCCTTCCCGCTCAAGTGTGGATTCCTGCTCCTGATAGTCGTATCCGTAGTGTGATGCAACATCGGAGAATATCCTGTTAACAAAATCCACGATAACCCTGCCGCTACGGAAGTTTCTCCTGAGGCTCCGTGCCATCAGCTTTTCAGGATAATGGGAAAGCACGGCATCAAAGAGCCTGCTCTCACCACCCCTGAACCTGTAGATAGACTGTTTTGGGTCGCCAACATAGAAAAAAGACCCTGTCCTCTCCTTCTGTCCCATTCCTGAGGTCAGCTCATCTGCAACGGGTTTTAAAATCTTCCACTGAATAATGCTTGTATCCTGAAACTCATCGATCAGCAGGTGCTCTATCCGGCTGTCAAGGCGGAAGTAAAAATAATCGGGATTTTCATCTATCAGGGCATTACCGATAAGGAGGTTGTAACATATCCTCGTGACATCATTGAAGCTCAGGGCATTGAGTTTCTGCTTTGTCCTGTCCGGGTATTGGAGGAATCTCAGAAAGAGGTAAAGGGTTATGCGCTGAAATATACGGTTTTTATATCTGAAATAATCCCTCATCTCCTCCTTAAGCAGATCAAAGGCATCCTGTATCTCCGGTAAATACTCAAGGGAGGAAAAGTACTTATAATCTGTGTACTGCTCCTTTGTAAGGCTCGTAAGGGCAGTCAGTTTTTTTATATGAGATTCTTCATATTTTTTAAGCTCTGAAATCGCCATCCTGCCCAGGTCCGGATAAACCCTTCTCATTCTTCCGGCAAGAGACGCTGCCTCCTCCTTCACCTTCTTCTCAAGCCCACGCAGCACATCAAACTCTTCAAGCAGCCCTCTGACTTCCGTCTCCTGACTCCTGACTTCCTGCTCTCTCCTCTCGATCTCCGTCCTTATAGAGAGCATTTCCCTGAAATAACCATCAAGGATCCTGAAGGGTGAAAGCTCGGCTGAGCCGCTCAGCAGCACAAGATTTCTAAGGAGCTGTCTCATGGACTCATCAGAATGAATCCCTGCAATAAATTCATCATAGGCCCCTCGGTAAATCCCGTCTTCTTCAGACTCCGTGATTATCCTGAAGTCCGGCAAAACCCCCGCCTCAAAGGGGAAGAGCCTGAGAACGGAGTTAAAAAAGCTGTCTATCGTAGAAACCCTCAGTCGTGAAATCTCCCTGACAACCCCTTCATATATGCTTCCAGCCTTTTTGCTTAGATACTTCAGGACATCGGCACGCTCTTTCCCCGCTCCCTGCTGCATCCAGTACTCTGCAAGCATTAGGGCTTCCTCTTTTGGGGCCTGCAGGGAACCCTGTCCACTATCCTCCGGAAGCTCATGTGCAAGATATGTGAGGGTTTTGATTATCCGCTCATACATCTCGTTGGTTGCCTTGTTTGTAAATGTAAGGCAGAGTATCCTGTCAGGCTCGACACCCGATAGAAGCAGGTTCACCACCCTGAGGCTCAGGTTAAAGGTCTTGCCGCTTCCGGCAGATGCCTTGAGTGCTATGCTCTTGTCAGGGGAGAGTATATCGAGTGCGCCTGTATCCATATTCACCGGCATATATCCGTATAGGAGCAGTACCTGCAGTTCTTTTCCTGAGCCGTCTTTTCAAACCCCTGGTCCCTGTCTCTCAACTCCATAACAAGCCCCTCTATATATCCTGCAAAATCCCCGTCCGTCAGGTCTTCAAAGACCCGCCTGAGCCGAAAGCTCCTCTTCAGGTCATAGTATGCAAGGGCCTCCACGTCTACTCCCTTAACAGTCTCCCTGAGCATAAGGCGGTAGAGTGGAAGCTGAAACTCCTTGAAATTTTCATCCAGGACCGTCCTGTCCCTGACGTTTATCTCCGAAAGCTTATAGTCAATAATAACACCCCTGGTGCGCGCGGAATCAGAAGGGCCCTGAAAGATGTCAACCCTGTCTATCTTTCCCCTGAACCTCATCCCTTTCAGTTTCATGGAGACAGGAAACTCAAGATATGCAGGAGTCCATCCTGCTTCAAATACCCCCCTCTCCGAGTCCACAAAATCCTTCAGCTTCTCAATAAATACCTCAAGTTCAAGCCTTGCATGAGGGCTTTTTCTGAATATATCGTAACTTGCTGCCTCTCTGAGTACCTCGCTCTTCAGCTCGGTTGTCAGTTTCTCGCAGGAAATGACGGGTAAGTCATCTGGTTGGGGTTGAAAGAGACCGGCCTGTTTTCTGTTTTCTGACTTCTGACTCCTGTCTTTTAAAGACGCCCCAAACAGTTTACTGTAGACGTTCTTTATCGCACTATGGAAGATATTGCCGACATCAACCCTCTGCAATTCCTCTGATATCTCCTCCTTCTCCCTGAGATTCCTTATGTATTTCAGATAGAATCTGAACCTGCACTCCCTGTATGTCCTGAGAGATGTAGGGGTCAGCTCCATCATCTCAATCAACTTCAGGACATGGCTGTCCTTTTCCGGAACAAAAGACTTTGCCCGGATAGAGACAGGCGGCAATGAAGTATCAACTTTCCGGTCACTGTGTACTCGGGCTGTCTCGAATTGCCCCCCTCCACGCTGTATCGCTATCTCTTCAATAAACCTGCTCCTTGGCCTCCTCCCCACGGAGTTGGCATAACTTATAAAGACCGCCTTTGCCTTCTTCAGGAGCCCGTTAAAATACGTCCTGCTCAACGCCTCCCTGTCAAGGAAGGTCGGCAGTCCCACCCGCTTTCTTATCTCTGTATTCAGGAACATATCCTTTTCACTTGCCGGTGGCATGAACTCCTCATTCATATCAGGGATAATGACAGCCTTGAACCCCAGAGCCCTCGTCTCAAGCATGCCCATCACAGTAACAGGCCCACCCCACGTATGCGAATAGGTGATACCCTTGAGGTATTCGTTCAGATAGACGAGATGCCCATGAGGAGACCCCTTGGGCCAGAAGACCTCATATGGGAGCAAGCCAAGCATGATCAATCTCTCAAAAAAGACCTTTTCCCCCCCCACAAACTCTGGACTCTCCCGAAGCCTCTCAATCAATGAGGAGTTCCTCTCCATTATCCATCCCGTGAACCCTCTGATACGGCTGCTGAACTCCTTAAAACCCGTCTTCCTGCTGAATATCCCTTCAATCTCCTGAAAAACCTCTTTAAGTTCTCCTGTCATACATAGCTCCGCTGGTCCAACAAAGAGCCTGTTCCTCCTCTTTACATCTCTTACAAAGAGCTCGTAGCCCTCACCTGCAAACCCTTTTATAAATGGATGGCTCAGGAAGTTCAGGGCAGCCCTTGTGTTATAAGTACCCTCCTCGTCACAGGAGGTGAGCATTGTCTCAAGGGACTTAAGAAATGAGTAGAAGACCGTATCCCTCATCTCAAAACCCATTGCAAAATTCAGTATACCTTCTCTGTCAAAGGCATAAAGGGTTCTCTTTAATCCATCGTCAGGAAGGACCACAACAGTCTCCTCAGGGCTTATACCCATCCCGATTGACTTCCTGATCGAGTCCATTATAAACCCTGCCTGCTCCTCGGGAAGTGAAAACTCCTCAACCTCAATAAAGGCGGGATATGGGGCTGCGGGCATCTCGGGAGGCAAGGATGACTCCCTGTCAAGAATCCGGTATACCCTCTTTATCTCGCTATCAGCGACACCTTCATAATGGAGAAACACCTTTATATCCACCACCTCCGAGGCCTTTTCCAGGAGTCTCAACTCAAAACTGCTGAGCCTCCCGACAGTGAGGATATAAATCTTCCTGAACCTTTTTAAAAAGGTGGGGCTATAGAACCGTGACATTTCTGAAGAAAGGGAATCTCCCTTGAGAAACATCAGATCAATGAGGCCGTTTTGCTTTAATATATCCCTGTAAATGGATGCAATCTCCTCAAGTATCATCACATCCTTTTCGTAATCCGTGTACAGGGCATTCATCCTGAGGTCTTCAAACCCGACCCCCTCGGCAAAGACCTCTTCATAGAATCTCAGCAGCCTCCTGCCGACTGAGGCAAACCTCATGAAGTCCTCATAATACCTCGCATGCTCCCTTCCGAAGAGCCTCAGGAGGTTCTCTGTATCAAGCCCTCTGACCGCCTTCTGCAGATAAAGGAGCCTCAGTTCATCCGGAACAACCCCTGAGCCGCCTGAGTCAAGACACCTGAGGGCAAACTCCTTCATCTCAAAGCAATACGGCAGGGCAACAGGGACTGAAGAGTCTTTGCTTATTAAATGGATGAGGTGCCTGATAGACCTTGTTGTCGGCATAACAACGGCAGACTCGAAGGGGAAAAGCGGCTCTTCCTTCAGACACCTCAGCAGGTATCTTACAGGCAGTTCCTTTAAGGGAAG
>UOGH01000168.1_pt1 | contig 12995 bp, 13 predicted proteins | sample 1989771 | NCBI WGS metagenome assembly UOGH01 (sample SAMEA4712198, study PRJEB27164) | hydrothermal vent metagenome | biome: marine basaltic hydrothermal vent biome; feature: marine hydrothermal vent; material: mineral | place: Pacific Ocean | collected 2011-06-14/2011-07-23 | depth 1691 m | reverse complement strand
CCCTGGTAGACACGATAGTTAATCATATATTCCTTGATGGACAACTGGACGAATGTGAGCTGACACTGAAGGATATATCCATCATAAAGAAAAAGTTCACCTATGTCCTGACCGGGATCCTGCACAAAAGGATTGAGTATCCGGGTTTTAATTTTGAAGAAAAGAAGAAAGAGAAAATTTTACCCGTAGAAGAAGTAACTCTTAACAACAAAAACATCAGGATTGAGGTGCCCCCTCCAGATGAAGATTCTAATAAAAAATCTCCAGAAAAAGGTGAAGGTCAACAACAGAAGAGTGACCCGTCTCTTAAACCAGCTCGGTAAAATACTCGATATTGACAGGGTTGAACTGAGCATTGTCTTTGTTAACGACCGTAAGATGCAGGAGCTGAACAGGGTTTACCGGTCTCTTGACAGGACAACGGATATCCTCTCTTTTCCCCTGTATAATTCAATGAAAGATATTCGGCAGGGGTTAAAAACCCTGCCCGGCGGAACCCTGCTGGGGGATATAGTCATAAACCTCCACAGGACTGTTGAACAGGCAAAGGAACACGGCAATACCTTTTATGAAGAACTCACCTTTCTTTTAGTTCATGGCCTCCTGCACCTTATCGGATACGACCATGAGGTAAATGCATACCAGGCACGAAAGATGAGAAAAAAAGAGCTGGAGCTTACAGATGCCCTTAAGAAAATGGGTTAATTCCGCAAATCATGCTATAGAAGGAGTCCTGCATGCGGCAAGGACACAGCGGCATGTGCGATTTCATCTCCTGTCAGCCTCCGGGATATTAATCCTGAGTTTTGTCCTTGGAGTCAACAGGGATGAATTTATCCTGATCTCACTTATTGCCGTAATGGTAATCCTTGCAGAGATGCTGAACTCTGCTTTGGAGGTGACCGTAGATATCATCTCGCCACAGAAGAGCGAGAAAGCCAGGGCGGCAAAGGACATTGCGGCAGGAGCAGTCCTGATTACGGCCTTCGGGGCCTCCATCATCGGATATACCATACTTGCCCCTTACATTAAAAAGGCATTCTCCGAGGGTCTCCACATCGCAAAACATACAGGTGAGGATATCGCAGTAATTGCCCTGGTCATAGTCCTGATCCTGGTGGTGATGACCAAGGCACATTTCGGCAAGGGACATCCCCTGAGAGGGGGAATGCCAAGCGGACATGCCGCACTGTCATTCTCTGTATGGGTATCTGCAACTTATATCAGTGAGAACTATATAATCTCGATCCTCACCTTTATCACTGCTGTGGCAATCGCCCAGAGCCGCCTTTCGGTCAAGGCCCATAATGCCTGGGAGGTTATTCTGGGCGCACTCATGGGATCGCTGGTAACGTTTGTGCTTTTTAAGGTGTTTTATTGAGGGAGGGCAAGCAGGCTGACCTATCTGACCTATCTGACCTATTTTGCCAACCTGCTCGCTTGTCAGCCTCCCAACGGCATCCTCACCAAAAACGTCGTCCCCTCTTCCGAGGATACAAAGTTTACTGTTCCACCCAAAAGGCTGACATTCTTGTGAACAATTGCAAGGCCAAGCCCTGTACCCCTCTCCCTGGTGGTGTAAAAAGGCAGAAAGACCTTCTCCCTTATCTCTTCGGGAATCCCCCTGCCGGTATCACTGACTGCTATCAGAAGGCTGTTACCTTCCCGTTTTGCTATTATTGTGAGAATACCCCCATCCGGCATGGCCTCAACAGCATTGCGGATAAGATTGTAAAACGCCTGCCTTAACAGGACCTCATCACCTTTAAGTGTATAATCCTTAAGTATGACATCCAGCTTGATATCATCCCGCTCTTTCAGAAGATGCTCAACTATGTTTTCAACAATCTCCTTTATATCCACATCCATCATATTGGGGGTTATCGGCTTTGCAAAGGATAGAAAATCTCCGATTATCCTGTCCATAACATTTATCTCTTTCATTATGGTCTCAACCTCCGGGATGGAGCTGATATCCTTCTTCCTTGACAGTATCTTTGCATAACCTGAAATAACAGCCATGGGATTTCTGAGTTCATGGGCTATCCCGAGAGATATCTCACCAAGTGACGACAGCCATTCCCGCAGCCTTATCTGTTTTTCAAGTGACTTCAGTTCAGTAAGGTCTGTGAAGATGAGTATCTGTCCAATGGTATCGCCGTTACGGTTAAAGAGGGATGACATATTGAGGCCTATCCACCTCTTCTCACCAGCTGCATTTTCATAAAGATACTCTCCACGCTTGAGGCTCTTTCTCGTCTCAATAAGTTCCTTCAGGGGGGAGCGGAAGACCTCGTGATAGGGTCTTCCGACAATGTCCTCAGGTCTGTAGCGCAGTATAACGGCAGCCGCATTATTGACCTTTGTCAGCCTGAGGTCGTTGTCAAGACTTACAACACCGCTGGGAACACTCTGGACGATATTGTCACTGTAACTCTCCACCTCCTCTGCATGGTCCTCAGCCCTCTTTCTGAGCTGGTCCAGCTCCCGCTCATTCTCCTTGAGTCTGGCAACAAGCTCATGAAAGGTATCAACCACAAATGAGACATCCGAACGGTCTTCTTCGGGTTCTTTCTTCTTTTGCCTGAATATCCGTATAAAGAAAAAGAAGAGGAAGATTATTATCACAATAAAGAGCAGCAGGGAGAGTACAAATATCTGCTCAGTAAAGAAATTCACCTTGTTCATGGTTTAAGAGTACCCCCTCAGATAGAGCTTAAGCAGCTCCTGTCCACACAGGACAGAGATTGCCGAGCCAAGGGCAAGGAACGGCCCGAACGGTATCCTGGTCTTCCTGCCCTTTCCCTTAAAGAGCATAAGACCGATACCTATGACCGAGCCGGCCAGGCTTCCCAGGAATGTAGTCAACAATACACCCTTCCACCCTGTCAATGCACCCACCATTGCCATCATCTTTATGTCACCACCGCCCATCCCGCCTCTACTCAGCACAGCCACGGCATAAAAAAGGCCGCCCCCAAGGAAAAAACCTGTAAGGGACTGAACCATCCCAAGGTTAGTCCCCCTGTCAAAGGGGTCTGAGACCAGAAATATTCCCAGGATCAGGGCTATGACTGCGCCGGGAAGAGTGATAACATCAGGGATAATCTGAAAATCAAGGTCGATGAACGTGATAACGATCAGGGTTGAGAAGTATACCATGAAAATAAGAGTGCTCGGTTCAGGACCAAATCTCCAGAGCACAAGGACATAACAGAGGCCATTGAGAAACTCAACTAACGGATACCTGAAAGAGATACGCTCTCCGCAGTATCTGCACCTACCCCCCAGCATGATAAAGCTGAGCACAGGTATATTGTCCCATGGTTTCAGGCCCTTGCCGCAGGAAGGACAACGAGAGGCAGGTCTGACAATCGACAATTCTCTCGGCAGCCGGTATATGCAGACATTGAGAAAAGAGCCGATAATAAGACCAAACACAAAAACAATAGCGTATATCATAACTTATAAAATTGAAGAATCAGGGATGAAATCCTGCATTTATAGTAATTAATCCTCCATCACTCCATCCAAAATCCTCTTTATGGTCTCGTATGATAAAGTCTGATAATACGGTTACGTCACACGGTAACGAAGCCCGTATCGTAAGGCGTCTGATGGTTATGTGAAAAACACGAAATACGTAACCGATAGACGAAACGGGCCTCGTAACCGTTACCGTCTAACGATCACTCCATCACTCCATCACTCCATCACTCCATCACTCCAGATAAGATCCTGCATTTATGGTAATTAATCCTCCAGTTTGCTTAATTCACTCACCCTGCTCTTTGCTGCTTCAATCTCCTCGTTGATAGCCTCTATCTCTTTAATGATAGCACGAATCTCCTGATCAGTAAACACGTCAGGACTGGGCGATTCCTTTAATTGTAACACCCGCTCACCCAGGCGCAGGACAATTTCTTCGCGTTTTTTCCTGAGAACTTCCAGGTTGTTAAGGAGCTTGATAATGGCAAGTTCAATATGGAGTCTCTCACTGAACAGTGAGGCAAGCCATCTGAGTCTCTCCACCCCATTGTGAAACCATTTCTTAATACGCAGCCAGTGCATTCCTCCCTCCTGTTTTAACATTGGAGTAATGGATTAATGGAGTTTTGGAGGAATGGAACATTGATCCAATCCAAATTCTCCATCACTCCATCACTCCAAGTCTCCAACTCTCCATTGCAGATTCAACTCGTCCTGAACATCTCTATTTTACCATGCCAGAACCTCTCAACCCTATCCCTGAGCACAGGATACCCTGATAAGTCAGGGTCCTGCTCTATTATTTTAAAGGATTCCTTTCTCGCCATACTCAGCAGGCGTGCATCCCTTATCATGTTGGCCACCTTAAGGTCAGGCATGCCCGACTGTCTTGTACCGAAAAACTCTCCCGGCCCCCTTAGTATAAAATCCTCTTCAGCAATCCTGAATCCGTCGGTATGTCCTGCCATAACATCAAGCCTCCTCCGGGCCTCATCTGAAAGCTTACCATAAGCCAATAAAAAACAGTAAGACTGATGAGCACCTCTGCCCACACGGCCCCTCAGTTGATGAAGCTGAGAGAGTCCAAACCTCTCTGCATGAACAATCAGCATCAGGGAGGCATTGGGGACATCCACACCAACCTCTATAACAGTAGTGCTTACAAGTATATCCAGTTCTCCGTTTTTGAAGGACTGCATTATCTCTTCACGCTCATCCGGCTTCATCCGTCCATGAATAAGGCCTGTCCTGAAATCAGGGAATATCTTCTCAAAGGCCTCTTTCCCCGGTATGGCCGACCTTAGAAGCATCTTTTCAGACTCCTCTATCAGGGGATAGACAATATATGCCTGCCTGCCCTTCTTTATCTCGGACCTGATCAAACCATACAGCTTTCTCTTATCCCCCTCCCTGAAGAGCCTTGTAATTACCTGCTTTCTCCGGGGTGGAAGCTCATCAATTACAGAGCAGTCAAGGTCTCCGTAAAGAGTCAGGGATAATGTCCTTGGTATGGGCGTAGCCGTCATGACGAGCACATCGGGGTTCAAACCCTTTTTCCTCAACATGGCCCGCTGCATCACCCCAAACCGGTGCTGCTCATCAATAACCACAAGTCCAAGCTTGTGGAACCTCACATTTTCCTGAATCAGGGCATGCGTACCTATGATTATATGAACATCTCCGGATTCAATCTCCTGAAGGGGTCTTTCTTTTTTGCTGCCGGTAAGGAGCACACACCTCAGCCCCAGCTTCTCCGTGAGGCTGCGGACGTTCAGGTAGTGCTGCTCGGAGAGTATCTCTGTGGGGGCCATGAGTGCAGCCTGATAGCCTGACTCAACCGCCACAAGCATCGCCTTCAGTGCAACTATGGTCTTACCGGAACCCACATCTCCCTGAAGGAGCCTGTTCATCGGCCCCGGACTCCGCATATCCGCCTGTATCTCCGCAAAAACCCTCTGCTGGGCATTGGTAAGCCTGAAAGGAAGCATCTCCTCCAGTCTTTTGACCAGCTTGCCCCCTGCTCTGAAAGATATTCCTTTCTCTCCCCCCCTGCCCTTTTTTATGACTGCAAGCCCTGTCTGCAACAGGAAGAATTCCTCGAATGCAAGCCTCCTGTGACAGGCGCTTACTCCCCTGTTTAAATCGTCCAGGTCAGCTTCTGCCGGCGGAAAATGAATACACTTAAAAACCTCATTGACTGGAAGCAGGTCATACCTCTTTAAAATCTCTTCAGGCATACACTCTGCAAGACGGGAAGAAGCAACTTCAACTATGTTGTACATCATTGCCCTGAGGGCTCTTAGCCCAAGGCCTGCCGTTGTTCTGTATATGGGTACAATCCTTAATGTATGTATGCTGTCCCGCTCATGCTCTTTGCCGGGAATCTCGTAATCAGGATTCTGCATCTCAAGTCCGGCTCCCGAGTAGGGGTCCCTCCTGACAATACCGCTGAGAATGACCGTCCTGCCGGGAGAAAAGAGTTTCTTCATATAGGGCTGGTTGAACCACTTCGCCCTCAGAATACCTGTCTCATCAGCGACAACAAGCTCAAATATCTTCATATTCTTCCTGGGGGTCTTAATAATATCGGCGGAAATGACCCTGCCGGTTACTGACTGAAGCAGTTCATATCGGAGATCGGCAATCCTGCAATTCAACCTTCTGTCTTCGTATCTGTGGGGGATGTGGTAAAGGGCATCAGCTACCGTCTCTATTCCAAGTCTTGCAAGTAATTTTGCTTTTCCGGGACCGATGCCCTTAACAAACTGGACGGGATAATCATGGAGGTCTTTATTCATGAATGTGAAGGTACATCTAAAAACAGGCAACGGCAGGGATTAAAAAAACCTGCTGTTACTCAGTACAACCCCTGCCCTGACCGTTACCTGAACATAAGATACATCATAATATATATCTATTTAATCCGCTGGCTTATCGTCCTCGTCCTCGTTCTCATCCTCAGCTCTGCTCTCCTCTATTGTCTCTCCAAAGACAGACTCAGCCTCATCCTGTTTAATCTTTGAATACTCGGACTCGCTGATTATGTCAATCTCCCAACCCGTCAGCTTCATGGCAAGCCTGACATTCTGCCCCCGTTTTCCTATAGCAATGGAGAGTTGCTGGTCATTGACAACAACCATGGCTGTGCGGTCCTCTTCATTTATCCCTATTCTGTCAACTGCAGCAGGGCTTAACGCCCTTGAGATAAGCATCCTTGCGTCATCACTCCAGGGAATAATATCTATCCTCTCACCCCTCAGTTCCCTCACAATGGACTGAACCCTTGTACCCTTCATTCCGACACAGGCCCCTACAGGGTCTATGGAGGGATCGTTTGAAGTAACGGCGATCTTTGTCCTCTCACCCGGCTCGCGCACTATATTTTCAATTACTACAATCTTATCATCAATCTCCGGAACTTCCGTCCTGAAGAGCTCGGCAACAAAATCCGGGGAAGTACGGCTAAGGAGTATCTCCGGCCCCTTTGGTGAAACACGGACATCCAGCACAAGGGCCCTGATAGCATCACCCCTTTTCAGGTTCTCTCCCGGCAGGGTCTCCCTGTAGGGAAGCTGGGCCTCGATCCTGCCAAGATTTACATAGTAGACTCCCCTCTCCTTACGAGTCACAACCCCACTGACAATCTTGCCGACCTTATCCCTGAACTCATTGTAAACAATCTCCCGCTCCGCCTCCCTGACCTTCTGAACGATAACCTGCTTTGCCGTCTGTGCAGCAATCCTGCCAAAATCATGAAGCTCCAGAGGGATGACAACCTGATCACCCACATTCTTTTCGGGATCAATCTTCCTGGCCTCTTCAAGAGATATCTCTTCCTCCGGATTGTTGACCACCTCAACAACATCCTTAAGTACCGAGAGATGAATCTCACAAGTCTGGGGGTCAATGCGTAACTCCACATTTTTTTTACCACTAAACCTCTTCTTGATAGCACTCAAAAGAGCCGACTCAAGCGCCTTAAGCACAGCATCCTTTGGGATTGCCTTCTCCCTGCATATCTGTTCAATAATATAACAAAACTCTTTATTCATTAAAATTCTATCTCCAGTCTTGCCTTTGAGACAATTTTATAGGGTATCTCAACCTCTTTATTATCAAGCTCAAGGACTATTCTGTCCCCCTTTACGGACTTTATCCTCCCGACAAAGAATGTCTGATTATCTATCCTCTCCGTAGTTACCACCCTTGCCAGCCTGCCCTTGAACCGCTCAAAATCCTCTATATTCCTGAGAGGTCTGTCAAGCCCCGGGGTGGTCACCTCCAGGGTGTAAGAACCCTGAATCGGGTCTTCCACATCGAGCAAGGCCTCCAGTTGTCTGCTGACACGCTCACAGTCCTTTATACCGATCCCCTGCTCATTGTCAATGGTAACCCTTACGATCATCTTTCCCCTCTGTCCGAGGAGTTCCACATCAAAGAGCTCAACACCTGCTATCTCTGTGGCTTCCGTTGCCAGTTCCATCACCTTCTTTCTTATTATCTCCCTGGGCACCATGTTATTTAAAAACAAAAGAGTGGATTAACCACTCTCCCGAATCAGCTTCTGCAACAGACCTGCAGAAGCGCTACCTGACCCTGGATACTCCTTTGCTGAGAATACCCGGAGCCGGATGATGTAAAAAACGTACATATTAATTTATCAATTTTCCTTATAAAAGTCAAATCCGGGCAGATTTTCTTCCGGTATTTCTGTGGTTTAGTTACCCTTATTGATTCTCAAATGCAGCATCTTTATAGAGCCAAAGCTGCATTTTAACGGTGCAGTTAATATAAAATCGGTGCTGGATAAAATTCCCGGCACACTTTCGTGATTGCCGGGATGACCTATGACTGTAAATTTACACAACCTGTCAGGCAGGGATTTATTCCCTTGTCCTGTTATGTTAATATACTTGTTATGTTAATATATACGTGTCTTAAATACCTTGGGTGTCTTGAACCCCGGAAACACTTAATTTAATAAGATAACCTATAATAAAGAAGCACAGAATCCCTGGATCAGGAGCTTCACTTCAGGGTATCAGGAGACAGAATGGTCACAGGCAAACCTTTTTTGACAGCAGAAGAGATTCAGGCGAAGGTGAAAGAGCTCGCCCAACAAATCTCAAATGATTATGAGGGCAGGGAACTGCTCGTGGTGGGACTGCTGAAGGGGGCATTCATGTTTTTTTCCGACCTTGTCAGGCATATTCAGGTCCCCCTGACCATCGACTTTATTATAGCCTCAAGCTATGCAAAGACGGACACTACCGGCGAAGTGAAGATACACTGCGACATGAGGGAGGAGATCGAGGACAGGGATGTCCTGGTAGTTGAGGATATCGTTGATACCGGAATAACCCTGAACTACCTCAGGGAGAGGTTTTTGGCAAGGTTGCCGAGGTCACTGAAGATTTGTGCCCTTCTCGATAAAGTTGACAGGCGCATTGTAGATGTACCGATTGATTACAAGGGCTTTGAGATACCAAACGAATATGTTGTGGGTTACGGCCTGGATTACGATAACAAATACAGGAACCTCCCCTATATCGCAATATTTAAAAGAAGTGACTGAATCAAACTCTCGTTTTGTCACCCTGAGTGAACGAACTTTAAAATAACGAACTTTAAATTATGTATGAACTTACAATAGAGACCATTTTTTCAGCAGCCCATCAGCTCAGGGGCTATAAGGGGAAGTGCGAGGCCCTTCATGGTCATAACTGGAAGGTTCAGGTCCATGTCCTTGCCGAGAGGCTGAATGATATCGATATAGCAATAGATTTTCATGACCTGAAGAGTTATACAAACGAGATTGTCGAACAACTTGACCATGGGGCTCTGAACGAGATATTCCCCTTTACTGAAATAAACCCTTCATCTGAAAACATTGCCAGATGGATATTTGACTCCCTCAAGAGGAAGATTGATGATGAAAACATCAGGGTCTCGGCAGTCACTGTCTGGGAGTCGGATACTGCATCAGCCACATATTATGAAGATTGACACAGACTTGGCAGAAGATATTTTAAAAAAAGCGATAAGAAACGGAGCAGATCTTGCCGAAGTCTTTATGCTGTCCGCAAGGTCACTCTCTGCAGAGGTGAAATCCCGGGAAATTGATGCCCTCGAGACATCAATGGACTTTGGTTATTCCCTCAGGGTCATTAAGAATCAACACCTCGGCTTCTCCTATTCAACAGAACCGAAGGACTGGCAGAGGGTTGTTGACGATGCCCTTGAATCTTCCCTCTTTACCGGCGAGGATCCCTGCCTTGATATTGCAAAACCCGCAACCTGCCCTGAAATTGATACATATGACGGCGCCATTGCGGCTATCTCCGAAGAAGATGCCATAGACAGGGTAAGACAGATTGAAGATGCCGCCCTCAGGAGAGACCGGCGGATTAAAAAGGTGCGGAAGGCATCCGGCAGCTTCGCTGAAGCAGAAATTCTTATCCTCAACTCCAGGGGGCTTAAGGCAGGATACAGGGCAACATCAGCAAGCGCCCAGATAATGGTTGTAGCAGAAGACGGCCATGATGCCCAGATGGGCTGGGGATATGAGAGCAACAGATTCCTGAGGGGAGTGGATTTTGAAATGGCTGGCAGGGAGGCCGCCGACAGGGCCTTGAGGCTGTTGGGGGCAAGAAAGATCAAAACAGGAAAGGGCTCCGTCCTCCTGGACAGTTCGGTGGCAACCGAGTTCCTGAGTGTCCTTGCATCTTCTTTTTCCTCGGAAAACGTGCAGAAGGGGAAGTCACTCCTCATCGGCAGAAAGGGTGAGCAGGTGGTTTCCGAAAAGATAAATATTGTTGACAACGGCCTAATGAAAGGAGCAGTCGGCAGCAGACCCTTTGATGCTGAAGGCACTCCTTCCCTTGAAAAAAGGCTCATCCGTGAAGGCCGGCTCATGGGTTATCTGTACAACATCTATACAGCCGGAAAAGACGGTACTGCCTCAACAGCCAATGCCGTCAGGCATGGAATACACGGAGTGCCGGTAGTGGGAATATCAAATCTTTACCTTGAAGGGGCCTCGGATAAATTCATATACGGCCATGATGAGCTGATCGGGCAGATAGATCGGGGACTGCTCGTAACAGAGGCCATGGGTATCCATACGGCAAACCCCATAACCGGTGAATTCTCCATAGGTGTCACAGGGTTATGGATTGAAAAGGGAGAGGTCAAACATCCTGTAAAGGAGGCGGCCATCTCCGGAAATATACTCGAGTTCTTTGCAAATATTGCGGGAGTCAGCCGTAATCTGCGGTTTTACGGAAAGATAGGCGCACCTGATATCCTGATAGATGGCGTTGACATAAGCGGATGAGATGGTCATTTGTCACTGGTCACTGGTTATTGGTCAAACGGCCAACGACTAATGACTATTGACTAATGACTCTTACTACAGGAGGAGACCATGAATTATTTTCTTACTGAAGAACAGCAGATGCTCAGAGAGCTGACAAGACAGGTGGCAGAAGAGAAGATCGTACCTGTAAGGGCAGAACTTGACGAGAAAGAAGAGTTTCCCCATGAAATCATGAAGGTACTTGCCCAATCAGATATATTCGGGATATTTATCCCTGAAGAATACGGCGGACTCGGAATGGGTTCGTTTGAACTCTGTCTGGCAGTAGAGGAATTGAGCTGGGCATGTCTTGGGGTATCCACAACCTATGCTGCCAATGCGCTCGGCACATATCCGATATTACTGTATGGCTCAGACGAACAAAAGGAAAAATATCTGCCTGATATAGCTGCAGGCAGGAAACTCGTGGCCTTTGCACTCACAGAGGCCAATGCCGGAAGTGATGCCGCAGGTGTACAGAGCACTGCTGTAAGAGACGGTGATTACTACATCCTTAACGGCACCAAACAGTGGATTACCAATGGAGGCGAGGCTGATATATATACAATAATCGCCATTACCGACCGGTCCAAGGGTCCAAGGGGCGCAAGTGCCTTTATTGTGGATAAGGGGACGCCGGGTTTTTCATTCGGTAAAAAAGAGAAGAAGATGGGCATAAGGGCCTCTGTAACAAGTGAGCTGATCTTTGAAGACTGCCGCATACCAAAGGAAAACATCCTCGGCCGCGAAGGCATGGGTTTTATTGTCGCAATGAAGACCCTTGACCAGTCCAGGGTTGGAGTTGGAGCACAGGGACTCGGTGTTGCCCAGGGAGCAGTTGATGAGGCAATAAAGTTTGCCAAACAACGCGTACAATTCGGCAAACCCATCATAAGCTTTCAGGCAATCCAGCACATGCTTGCAGATATGTCAACCCGGGTGGAGGCATCCAGGGCACTGGTATATGCAGTGGCAAAGCATATTGACAGCGGCGCCAAGGATTTTTCCAAGGTCTCGGCAATGGCAAAGGTCTTTGCCACTGATACGGCCATGCAGGTGACCACAGATGCCGTACAGGTAATGGGTGGCTCCGGCTACATGAGAGAATATCCGGTTGAGAAGATGATGAGGGATGCAAAGATTCTGCAGATATTCGAGGGGACAAACCAGATTCAGAGAAACGTGATCGGACAGGCTCTTATCAAGGAGGCTGTGGGCAGGGAGAATGGTTCATGAAGATAATAGTCTGTATCAAGCAGGTACCGGACACGGCAGAGGTGAGGATAAACCCTGAGACCAATACCCTGATACGGGACGGCGTGCCAAGCATAATAAACCCCTACGACCTGCACGCAATCGAGGCAGGACTGCATCTGAAAAGCGGGTTGGGCGGCACTGTAACAGTACTGACCATGGGCCCTCCCCAGGCAGAGGATGCACTGAGAGAGGCCATCTCAATGGGTGCAGACGAGGCAGTGCTCCTTACAGACAGGGCATTTGCCGGCTCAGACACCCTGGCAACAGCCTACACACTCTCAAGTGCAGCCAGGACAATCGGCTTTGATATAATACTCTGCGGAAAACAGGCAATCGATGGTGACACTGCCCAGGTAGGACCTGAAATGGCGGAATTCCTTAATATACCACACGTTGCCTATGTCAGGAAGTTCGAGGAGATTAATGCCGGCACGCTCAAGGTCCAGAGGTTAATGGATGAGGGTTACGATGTTGTTGAAACCTCCGTACCGGTTCTTCTGACAGTTGTCAAGGAGCTGAACCAGCCGAGACTGCCCTCTCTGAAAGGCAAGATGAAGGCAAAAAAGGCCGCAATAAGGAAGCTCTCTCATGCCGACATAGGGGCTGAAGAGAAGAACCTCGGACTTGCGGGCTCGCCCACCCAGGTAAAGAATATCTTTGCACCTGAGGCAAAGAAGGACAGGAAGATACTAAGCGGTACCCCGGGGGAACAGGCAGCCCGGCTCATCGAAGAACTAAAATGCCTCAAATGCATATAAACAGGGTCTGTTTATAAAATACAGTCATTCGTCGTTCCGGCTTGTCCGGAATCCTTCTTAAGAACCGATTCCCGAACGTTTTCGGGGAATGACACGAAAAAACGGCAATGGTTGGACTTTACTGTCATACTCTG
>UOGH01000105.1_pt1 | contig 13108 bp, 14 predicted proteins | sample 1989771 | NCBI WGS metagenome assembly UOGH01 (sample SAMEA4712198, study PRJEB27164) | hydrothermal vent metagenome | biome: marine basaltic hydrothermal vent biome; feature: marine hydrothermal vent; material: mineral | place: Pacific Ocean | collected 2011-06-14/2011-07-23 | depth 1691 m | reverse complement strand
TTGTCAAGGCGTCTCTGAGCTATTGAATACAGCTCCTTTCTTACGGGTTTGATACTTGACAGTCTCTCCTCAATTTTCATGGTGCATCAACCTCCGTGGCAGTTAATTTTATACCTTTTATGTCTATTTTTCCAGAAGAGAGGGCTACCGGTAATTAACGGTGAAAGGAGAGGGCGAGGTAACCTCGCCCCTACCGGTTATATCCAGCCCTATCAATAAAAAGGCTCCATCAAGGAAAAGAAGTGATAAGATAGACTCTGAACGGTTTTAATTTCGCAGTAAATTCACCTGGATGGTGAATTGCGAAATTACCTCGGAGATGGACACGATGTCCATCGAGAATGAGTGAAGAGTCTGTCTTATCGCTTCCAACAACCGTTTGTCACTGGGTTCGGATTATATAATCAATTCATAAGTAACTCTACTCAACCATACCATTGAAAGACTATCCCTTTACCTTAAGCGGTATCCCGCTCACTACCAGATAAACCTCATCCGCCACCCCTGCCACCTCCTGATTCAACCGCCCTGCCATATCCCTGAAGAACCTGGCAAGCCGGTTGTCAGGCACTATACCCATGCCCACCTCGTTGGAGACCACATACAGTGACGAGCGGGCAGTTGAGTCCTTAAAGTCACTCAGCACGCGGACGAACCTGCCTATCTCCTCTTCAACCAGTGGTTGGGCATTACCCGGTCTGCTGCCGATGATGTTGGAGAGCCAGAGGGTAAGGCAATCAACAAGGAGCACGCTGTAGCGGCTGGAAACCCTCTGAACAAGGGCTGGCATTGCTACAGGCTCTTCCAGGGTATCCCATTCGTTCCCCCTCTCCTCCCTGTGCTTTCTTATCCGCTCGTCCATCTCCCCGTCAAGCGACTCTGCTGTGGCAATATAGGCTTTTTGCCCTGAAATTTTTGATGCCTCGCTCAGGGCAAAGGAGCTCTTTCCACTCCTTGCACCCCCGGTGATGAATACGACTTTTGGAAACAAAGTTTCGATCATCCTGTTTTTTCCGCCTTGTTTGGTATGAAATAAAAGATAGCAAACAGGGTTGTCAATAGTCAATCTATTCTCTCTTGATACGGGAAGGTTACAACCACAGAGACTCAGGGACACTGAGAAGGCATATATTCTATATGGAATTAAAAGATTCGTTTTATAAACTCTGTGTCCCTGTGTCTCCGTGGTTTATTCTGCTTTATTCATCTCCCGTTAACGGGGATTTCATGACCCGGCGGGTGCTGAAACGGCAGTGTAACGTATTATGATATAATTAAATGTTATATTCCATTGGTGAGAGGGACAAAAACCGTTCAGTTCAGGTATAATTGAATGAAACAGCTACAGGCAATGTTTTCTTTAAGGGGAAGTAATTTCAGAACAATTTTGTATCCAATTGTGAGCGGTCTTTTATTGGCCTATCTCTCAGCCTCTGTTATAAATGTGTTCTACCACAAAAGCACCATCAGGACAGTAAAACAGGGCATGACTAATCAAGGCTCTGAATTTACCCGCAGCATATCAACCAGCCAGATACTGAAGAAGAATATCTTCGGACTGAAATATGAAGAACCCGGAAGTGATACAGCCGGCGAAACAGACGGGAAAGCGGTGGCCAGTGCCGGAGAGAACATCAGAAAATACCAGCTTATAGGTACAGTGCTGGGAAAGGCCAGGATGGCCCTGCTTAAAAAAGACAAGGAATTAAAAGTCCTGGTTGCCGGACAGACCCTTGGTGGATATACGCTCAAAAAGGTCTCCTTTGATTCCGTCCTGTTTGAAAATAACGGCAAAAAGGTCACCCTGCGATTTCCGGAATCCAAAAAGACAAAGCCCTCAGGCACAAGACAGGCAATGGTAAGAGAGCAGGTTCCCAATGTCAGGCCTCAAACATCAGATATACAGACTGCCACTTCAACAGACAGGATCACCATAAAGAGAAAAGAGGCCCTCTCCATGGCCCAGAATCTGAACAAAATCCTCACCACTGTACGCATATCCCCCTTTTATCAGAAGGATGAATTCATCGGATACCAGCTGAGCATGCTCAAGAAAGATTCATTTCTGTACAAGCTCGGTCTCAGGCGGGGGGATATACTAAAGAGAATTAACGGTGAGGATGTCAGTTCTCCCCAGAAGGCCATAGAGCTGCTCTCCAGGATTCAGGAGATTACTGCCGTGAATATCGACCTTATGAGAAAGGGAGAAAAGAAATCCCTCTTTATCGAGATAGAGGAATGAGCCGGATAACACATGATAATACGAAACCTGAAAACAGCTATTTATATAAAAGGAGATTCCTAATGAAGAAATTTCTGAGCCCTAAATTGAAAAGTCTGTTCCTCCTTGTTTTCTGCCTGCTCCTTTTCCAGACCTCTCCCCTGAGGGCAGAGGTCGGAATGAATTTTCAGGAGGTCTCTTTACAGGATTTTGTTGATTTTGTCTCGGAATACACAAAATCCAATATTATTTATGACCCGAGGGATTTAAAAGGAACTGTCACAGTAAAGGCAAAAAAGGAGTTTACAGAATCGGACATCATGAGCATTCTGCAGACTGTCCTGAGCATTAACAACCTTGAAGCTGTTACGAATGAGGATATAATATACATCGTAAGAAAGGCCAAGGTGTCAAAATTGCCTTACTCCTTTGAAGGCGAAATCCAGCCCGGAGAAGCCGGTGAGACTGGAAAAAATAATGAAAACTTGCTGGTCAGCGTCTTCCAGATTGAAAACATAGATGCAAAGCTGCTTTCAAAGTTCCTCAATCTCACCAAATCAGACTACGGCAGGATTGATACCATTCCGACACTCAATGCCGTGGTGGTAAAGGACAAGAGAGTTAATGTCAGTAGGATGACACGGATGGTCAAGACCATTAGTTCAATGGGAACGGGTGTCCGGATAGAGATTATCCCCCTGAAAAACACCTATGCAAGTGAATTTGCAAAGACCATCAAGATGTTCTTTGCAGAACTCGGCAAATCATCTTACATGCGTGTCAAACCGGTCTTCATGGCGGACAGGACCTCGAACTCCATAATTGTTGCGGCCCTGCCCAGGGATATGGCCCTTATAAAGCGGATAATCGCCAGCACAGATGTCATGAAGGATACAGTGACAACACCGAGGGTCTTTAAACTCAAGTATGCCATGGCCGAGGATGTGGAAAAAGTGCTGAACAAGCTCCTTTCCGACTCAAGGATTCGAAAGAGCAAGCTAAAACCGCCGCAACAGCCCGGCAGTACGGGAATGAAGGTAGCTGCCGACAAGGCCACCAATACCATATCAGTTGTAGGAGATCCGGAGCTCTATGCCCAGCTGGAATCGTTAATAGCAAAGCTGGACGTTCCGAGGGACCAGATATTTGTCGAGGCGTTAATCCTGGAGGCCACCCTTGAGGATGGAGCCAAGTTCGGGGTGGAGTGGCTTGCAGGTGCAGGAAACAAGAACTTTGTAGGCACCGGCACTTTTTTGGACTCAAAAAACGTTATTGACCTTCAGAGCCCTGTGTTAGAGGGGAATCCCCCAAACCTTGGGGCTCTTCCCGGGGGGTTTGGCCTGGGAATACTCGGCAATATCATAACCTACGAGGGCGTAAAATTCCCCACGCTCAGTGCGCTGGTAAATGCAATAAAGACGGAATCAGGGATCAATATACTCTCAAAACCTCAGCTACTTACTCTGGACAATGAAGAGGCAGAGGTTTTTGTAGGAGAGAACCGGCCCTTTCTGATAAGCGAAAAGTTTGATGCAAACAACAACCCGATCCAGACTTTTGATTACAGGGATGTGGGCATCAAACTGAAGATACTGCCCCATGTCATAGATGACGATACGATCCTGTTAAACGTGCAGCAGGAGGTCAAAAAAGTGGTGGCAAGTGCTGTGGGTGTTGCCTCAGCCCCGATTACCCTTACAAGAAGCACCAAGACCACCATAAAACTGAACAACAACACTACCGTGGTGATAAGCGGTCTTATAAAGGATGACATGGGCATGTCGGAGACAAGGGTGCCGGTTCTTTCCAGAATTCCACTGCTGGGCTGGCTCTTCCGCTCCAGGGACACATCCAGGGAAAAGACAAACATGATGGTCTTCATCACAACAACCATAATAAAGAGCAGGCAGGATATGGAGGATCTCACACGGATAAAACGAAAGCTGTTGAAGAATCCGCATGAGAAAATGATTAAAAAGGAAAAGGAAACTACAAAAGAGATAGAAAAAGAAGAAGTAAAGAAAGATGAGGTAAAAAAAGATGAAGGAACCATGGGAGACGAATGAATAATCTGGCACCTGACCTTGAGAGTCTGCCCAAAGAGGTACTGGATCTTTACATGAAATTTCCGGACAGATCGGACTTCCTGCCACTACAGGCAGGCAACGGAAGGCTGACCTTTCTTGTAAGTTCAGAGGATGGAATCAGAAAGGCGTCCTTTGTGGCCCTCTGCTGCAAGTCTCCGGGGAGTTTCAGGTTTGTGCCGCAAAAGACACTTCTTGAGATAGCTGAAAAGTTTTCCTTTGTCTTTGAAGAAGATGTGGACCTGGATTCAGAGGGTGAGTCCATCTCTTCAGATGAGTATGATATCCTGAGCGGTCTCCACGATGATGCACCTGTGGTCAAGCTCGTCAATCAGAGCATTATGAGCGCAATCAGGCTCGGGGCCAGTGATATTCATATAGAGGGAAGAGAGGCAAATCTCATCATCAGGTTCAGGGTGGACGGCAGACTGAAGACCGTAAAGACCATTGATAAAGGGCTTCTCGAACCCCTGATTGCCCGCATAAAGGTAATGGCGGATATGGATGTGGCAGAGACCCGCAGACCACAGGACGGCAGGATAAATATCCAGTTCGGCACCAAGATGATAGATATAAGGGTCTCGACAATACCGACTGCCAAGGGTGAAAAGGCGGTACTGAGGCTTCTGAGCAGGTCAGAGACAGCCCTCAAGCTTGAGCTGCTCGGGCTTGATGAATCACAGGTTAAACTTCTCCAACGACTTCTCAAGTCTCCAAACGGCATAATAATGGTTACAGGACCGACCGGCAGTGGCAAGACCAGCACGCTCTATGCCTCAATACTCGAGATTCAGAATGACACGGTAAACATAGTAACCATCGAAGACCCTGTTGAATACAGGATAGACGGAATTGCACAGGTCCAGGTCAATCCCGCTACGGGAGTAACCTTTGCCAGGGCGATCAGGACCTTTTTAAGGCAGGACCCTGATGTTATCCTGGTGGGTGAGATCAGGGATGAGGAGACAGCCGAGGCAGCCATACAGGCATCACTTACCGGGCACCTGGTGCTTACCACCCTTCATACAAGTGATGCACCAACGGCAGTGGCAAGACTTGTGGAGATGAACATAGAGCCCTTCCTCCTGTCAAGCAGTCTCCTGCTTGTTATCGGCCAAAGGCTGGTGAGAAAGATATGCACTGAGTGTAAAGAGGAGGCAACCCTGGAGGACGAGATAAGGGATATCTTCCTGAAAAAGGGATTTGAGATAAACAGATATTTCAGGGGCAAGGGTTGTGAAAAGTGCTTTGACACCGGATACAAGGGAAGAATCGGCCTTTTCGAATTCCTGTTACTTGATGACGAGATAAGAAAACTCATTATGAGAAAGGCCAGTTCCACGGAGATCAAGACACTTGCCGTTAAGCAGGGAATGAAGACCATGTTTGCCAATGGTGTTGAATTAATCCAGGAAGGCATCACAACACCGGAGGAGGTTATAACTGCCACAACGCAGTAAATGACCAAAACAACCAATGGCCATATATAAATATAAGGGATACGGTCCCGAGGGAAAGGAAGTCAACGGAGTGGTAGAGGCCCCTACCAGGGTCATAGCCATGAAGAGCCTCAGGGACGAGACGATTCTGCCCTATCTGATTGAAGAGATGGGCGAGAAAAAAAGAAGATGGATATTTCAGAAGAAGGACTCGGGCCAGCTATTCTTCCAGGTAGGCATAATGCTGAAGAGCGGCCTGCCGCTTATAAAGTCACTCGATATAACCATGAGGCACCGGGAGCAGAAAGGCCTGTCGCACATACTCAGTGACATAAAAAAGCATGTATCGGAAGGCGGAAGATTTTCAGAGGCCCTTGCCAACTATCCCCGGGTCTTTCCGGATGTCTATGTAAATATGGTCAGGATAGCTGAGGCAACCGGCGGGCTGGCAGACGTGCTGCTGAATATTGCAGAGTACGAAGAGAGGAAGAAGGAGAGGGAAGGAAAGATAAAGAGTGCCCTGACCTACCCCCTTGTGGTCGGCCTGATAGGCAGCGCTGTGGTCGGGTTTCTCCTTGGATACGTTGTTCCGAAGATGGAAAAGATATTTCAGTCTGTAAAGATAGACCTGCCTTTTTCAACCACCCTGCTGATAGCCACAGGCTCTTTCCTGAGAAGTTACGGGCTGATTCTGAGCATATTCTTCGGGGTTCTTGTAATTGCCGGAGTCAGGATGTACAGAAACTCCGTGCCGTTAAGAAAGCGGGTTGATACCCTGCTCATCGGGGTGGAAGTGCTTCGCAAGGCAGTAATGGCAAGGATTTCCGAGCTTCTCGCCTTTCAGCTCAGGGAGGGCATACCTCTGGTGGCCGCCCTTCACGGTTGCCGGGGTGTAGTGAATAATCTCCTGATAAAGGAGGAGATGCAGAGGCTTGCCCTGGAAGTGGAGAAAGGGAAGCCCCTTTCCGAGGGGCTGAAAGACTCGCCGGTTTTTGACGAGATGTTAATGGCAGCAGTGCTTACCGGAGAGAAGACCGGGGAGCTTGCCGGCTTTCTTGAGAGGATGTCCTATTATTACAGAAAGGATGTGGAGAGGATTATGGGGAGGCTTACGTCCCTGGCAGAGCCTGTATTTATACTGATCCTGGGGCTTGTGGTCGGCTTTATAGTCGTCTCTATAATGACGCCGTTGTTTGAGATGAATCAACTCGTAAAGTGAGGCTTGCCGGAACAAAGGATAACCAATAACATATAACCAGTAACTGTTGTTTATAAACAGACCCTGAACAACAGATTTGAAGAAAGGAGGAAGAGATGAGATACACAAAAGGAGAATCCGGGTTCACCCTGATAGAGCTCATGGTCGTTCTGGTAATCCTTGGCATTCTGGCCACATTCCTGATGCCGAAGATACTTAACAGGCCGGATGAGGCAAGGATAATAAAGGCAAAGAACGACATCAGGGCCATTGAATCCGCCCTGCAACTCTACAAGATTGACAACGGCAGTTACCCCACCACAGAGCAGGGGCTTATGGCGCTCGTGAAGAAGCCCGACATTGAGCCCATTCCCAGGCACTACCGTGACGGTGGCTATCTGGACTATGACTCAACCCCGCTTGACCCCTGGGGCAACAAGTACATATACAGGAGTCCCGGAGAAGGAGACAGAGAGTACGAGATAATCAGTTTCGGGGCAGATGGCAGGGAAGGCGGAGACGGAGTGGATGCAGATATCAGGAGTTGGGAGATAAAGTGAGAAGCCGCAACGGGTTTACCTTTGTGGAGATCCTCGTTGTAATGCTTATCCTCTCAATAGGGCTCTTTGTGCTTGTACCCAGGCTGGCCCCGCGGATTCTTGAGCCAACGTCTCCTCTGGAGAAAAAGGTCAATTCCGTAATCACAAAGGCCCTGGAGAAGGCCGGAGAATCCGGGAGGGCCTCAGAGATTACCTTTATCATGGGCAGCGGAAGTTTCCGCCTGGAAGACGAGGAGTTCAAGCTCCCTGAGGGCCTGACTGTAATGGAGGCCCTGGTCAATGACAAGCGGGCGGATGCACTTGAAGTTACAGTAAAGGCATACCCTGCAGGGATAATCGATTACTTTGAGTTAACGCTCTCCGACAACAGCAAGCTTGTCAGCCTGCCGCTGCTTGCAGAGGTTGAGTCACGCGGATGAAGAACCGGGGGTTTACTCTGCTTGAGGTACTGATCGCCATGGTTGTGCTGGCTATCTCCCTGTCCGGCATATTCACACTTCTGAAGTCGAATATCGATACAACCGGCTATACCCTGAAGAAGATAGAGCTGCTTGAGGCAGGAGGAGACATCTTTTATACCCTGTACACTGAACCATACATAGAGCCAACGCCGGGGCTTGTCAAGCTGAAAGGATATGAGGGAGTAAAGTACAAGGTTACAGAAAGCTCCCTCGGGATTTCATACATAAAGGAATACACGCTTACACTAAAAAAAGATGAGGCCGAGATTGTCTATAATTTCTACAGATAGGGGAATGACCCTGCTTGAGGTACTCGTTGCACTTGCACTGAGTGCGCTCGTTCTCGCCGGGCTTTACTCTTCCATGAACACGGTCTTTGCCACGGACAGGGCCCTTGACGACAGGCTCAGGGGGGTGATGAGTTACGTCAGGCTGAGCAATCTCTTTCAGGCAGACATGCGGACCATGATAGGGCTGCCCTCCATGCAGAACACCATTTTCGGCACGGAAATAAGCTTTAAATCAACTCATTCCCTTTATTCCGACTCCTCTTTTCCTGTAATGGTAACGTATTTCGTGGACAAGGTGGACGGGGAAAAGTATCTGTACAGGGAAGAGTCTGAAGAGAAAAAAGGGATAAACCTCAGGATAAGGCTCCTTGAGAAAGTGGGGGAGCTGAAGTTTCTCTCCCCGTCCGAGGAGGGCTGGAAGGAGCAGTTTGTGGGTAAGGATGTGGTCAGGATGGAATACGTCTACGGCGACAAAAAGTGGATTATCACAGGGGGGAGACTCCTCTGAAGACAACCCCTCCATTAAAGACAAAAGGTTCTGTCCTGATAGTGGTTCTCATCGTTGTAGCCGCCTCACTCTCCCTTTTGCTGCTTAAAAACGAAAAGGTCGTAGCCCAGTATGATGAGGTGGCCTCAGCGCACAAGATCCAGCAGGCCTATATCTACTGTGACTCTGTAATAAAGGGAATTACCAGGCTTCTGGAGGATGACAGGAATACCTACGATTCATCTGAAGAGCTCTGGGCCGCCCTGCCCACCATTCCTACTACCGAGGGGTATATCACTACCGTAGTGGTTCCGCTCAACAGCAGGATATCCATCATCGAGGTCTCTTCCAGAAATGAAAAACTGAGAAGGAGGACGGAGGATGCAGTGGAAAGACTGCTCTCCGATGCATCAGAGCAGCTGGACCTGGAATCCCTGCGCAACCTGAGGCCATACAGCCTTGGGGAACTGAGGCTCCTTCCCGGATTTTCCGGTCTCCCAAAAGACCTGCTCGGCTACTTCACGGTAGAGGACACAGCGGGTAAGCTTAATATTAACTTTGCCGGGGAATCCGTCCTGGCCGCCTTTCTGCCCGAGATCGAACCCCTCACAGAGGCAATTATCAAGTACAGGGAATCAAAACCCTTTAAAGATATCTCCCAGATAAGAAAGGTCCCGGGCATGACAGACGACGTGTATCTTGCCATCCAGCCCTACATAACCGTCAGCAGCTCCCTCTTCTATATCTTCGCAGAGGCAGAAGTGGGAGGCACAAGGGCCAGGGCCAACGCGATTGTTAAAAAAGTGTCCGGAAAGATTAAAATACTTAAATACTTTGAAGAAACAGAGGAGTTCTATGTCGGTGGAAAAGATAATCTTCCTTTATAAAGACCACCTGGTGGTCTGCTCCCGCGAGGGTGCCGCCTATAGCGAGAAGACCTTCCCGCTCACCGGTGAGCTGCCTTCCCATAAAGGCTATATGCTCGTATTGCCGGACGAGCTGGTCAACCTGGTATCCACTGATATCAGACCGGTAAAGAGCGGCAATCTCAAGGAAATGGTAAGGCTTTACCTGTCGGGCATCTTCCCTGAGGGGGAGTTTCAGAACAGGTTCGGCTTTGTAAATACCTCTCCTGTCACGGCATTCGTGTATCTTGAGGACCTCAGCAGACTCATTGAAGAGTATCCGGATCTCTTTAATTCCGCAAGCATCATCACCACTCCATCCCTGATTGCCCTCCTGTCTGAAGAGGGGAATTTCGTGCTCAGGACAGACAGCACCACCCTGCTGAAGAATGATAACGGTTTTCTCCATATTGCCGGCGATACAGAGGGATATCCCACTGCCGGTGATTTAAAGGAGTTTAATATTACCGGGCAGGAGAGAAAACAGGTACTGCAATGGATTGACCGGATTATTGCCAAAGGCAGGACCAGGGACCTTAACCTGAGCCTGACCGGGCAACAGGAGGGGTGGTCACTTGCCGCCATGAAAAAAGACCTGATATTCCTGGTTGCCGTATACCTCGTCTTTGTCATAGCACTGTTCCTGAAGACCGTTCCACTGAAGGAGGATCTGAAGGTTTACGAAAAGGCGATTAACGACATATACTCATCCATGAAGATAGCGGATAATCCCGACCCCTACGGTATGCTTCTCTTCAGGATAAGTCAGTTAAAGAAACAGGGGGCCGGCAGTATTGAGCCGCTGAAGATACTCTCTGCCATGAGCACATCATTTAACGAGGATGCATCTGTAGATGACCTTAACGTCAATCAGGAGTTGATAAGAATAAAGGGAACCATAAAGAATCTGCAGTCACTCGAGAAGGCATCTGAAGATCTCTCCAGGATACTCAATGTCAAGTTTGTTATAGAATCCGCAAAGGTTCAGGAGGAGGGGGTAAATTTTATAATCACTGCGAGGTTTAAGGAATGAAGGAAAGAGCCGGCATATTACTGTTGATCATAATAATCTTTGCTGCTACCTATATGTTCTTCTCTGCAAGGGAAGGGCAATTACTGAAAGAAAAGGATACCCTGCAGAAACAGTATCAGAAGATATATTCAATGGCTGAAGAATACAAGGTTCTTTCAAGCAGAAACAAGGGAGCAGGGCGTCTTCAGGAGGGCCTGCTCTCATTTGTCCAGAGCTCGGGAAGCATGCTGAACCTCTCGGACAGGATCGCCACGGTAAAACCGATCCCGGGCAGTGTTGAAGGCGTAAGCGTGCTCTATCAGGGATTAAACTTTACGGAAATAGTTGAGGTGCTTAAGGTTGCCAGCCAGTTCTCGAACATACAGGTCAGGGCATTCTCCATATCAAAGAGGTTCGACGACCCGGGATATGCTGATCTGAACATGCAGATAGAGAAGATAAAATGAAGAAGATACTGCTCTTTTTAGCCTCCTTTCTGATAGGAATCTATCTCTTCCTGCCCTATGATGTCCTCTATTCCAGGGCCATTGAAACCCTGACCAGTGGGAGCAGGATTCCCCTGGAGTATGAGCTCTCGGATGCATCCGCCTTAAAGGTAGTCTTCTCAAACGTATCAATAGGCAGGGGTAAAGAGGCGCTTACGCTTGATGACGTTGTTTTAAGGGTCACACCCCTGGGATACATTTTTAAAGGGGCCGTTGGATACATTACCACCGCAGGGGCTCGTATTCAGGTCCTGAAGAAGGACGGTCTCATTGACCTGGTCTTTGATATCAAAAACTTTCATAATAAAATACTTGGCAAAGGCTCTCTCACTCTCAAGGGACATATCCTTGTCGGACAGGACCAGGTAAAGGACGGGACGATAGAATTACTTGTGAAGAACTTTAAAATTCCTGCATCAGGAAGCGACATCCTCCTGAAAGAGGTGAGCGGCAGCGGCGACATAGACAACGGAAGGCTGTTAATAAAGGATTTGACAATAAAAGGGCCTGTGGACCTCAGAGCAACGGGCACAGTGTTGCTCAATTACAGGACTCCCGAGATGTCGATACTGGATATCTCGGTAAAATACAAGATGGGAGCACTTCAGGGATCGCAAAAACTGAAGGGCACTGTAAAGAGTGCCCTCGCCTCAATGAATACTCTCAGTGCCCTGCCTGCCCCTTGACCCTTGCCTTCCTCTTTCTCCTGAGCTTCTGTTTCCTTATCTTCTGCCTTGCCTTTTCAGCAGGGCTTTCGGTCCCGAGCAATCTCCGCTCAATCTTCTCTGTCAGGTACCTCCTTGCAAGGAAACGGTTGAGCGGCTGGGAGCGGCTCTCCTGACACTTGACCTCTATACCTGTGGGGATGTGTTTCAGATACACGCAGGTAGAGGTCTTGTTCACCTTCTGTCCGCCATGCCCCCCTGAACGTACAAACTTTTCAATTATCTCCTCCTCACGAATCCCCAGCGACTTCATCCTCTCCCCAAGCTCCCTAACCTTCTCAACCCTGACCCCTTCCATCACCTAATTCTCTAATCTCCCAATCTCTAATCTCATGCTTCTCTTAGTCTCCTAATCTCCTAGTCTCTTAATCCATCAATCCCTAATCCATCAATCCATCTTTATCATATCCCCAACGCCGTCCTCTTCTTAACAATATGGGCCTCAATCCCGTCTGCAATCACTACCGGATCATCACCCACTGCAATCTTCCCGCCTGTTATCCCCTCAATATCCTCTGTAAGCAGCTTTACCACGTCCGGGGCACCTGTAACAGGCGGCACAGGGGACACATGGGTGTAGAGGCCGAAGGCCACTGCAAATATGGCATCAATAGTTGCCTTCTGCTCCATGTATTCAGGCGCGGTAACAGCCACGGGAAGCTGTGAGGGATCAACACCAAGGGCATCGGCAATAGCGGTCACAAGGACTGCAATCCTGCCTGTATCCGTACATGTGCCGAAGCTCAATACAGGGGGCATGCCCAGTGTCTTGCAGACTGACTTGAGCCCTTCACCGGCAAGCTCCTGAGCCTCAAGTGTCTGCATGCCTGCAACCTGAAGCGCTGCATTGCCGCAGCCTGCACTCAGCACGAGGATGTCCCTCTTTATCAGCTCCTTTGCCACTGCCACTGTCAATGAATCCTGTGGACCGTTTGTCAGGGTGGAGCAGCTCACAAGGGCGGTCACCCCCTTGATGGCCCCTTTCTTTATCACATCAAGCAACGGCTCCAGGGTTCCGCCGAGGGCGCCCAGTATCGCCTCTGTTGAAAAGCCGACAATCGCCTTCTGCTTATTGGCAGGGATGAACGTTTCCTTGCCCTTTCTGTTTTTGAAATTTTCGATGGCTACCTTTATAAGGTCCATTGCCAGGCCTTCCACATTTTCGGGCTCATACTCATAGTTGAGATTGACTCCCGGAATGCGGACGAGCTTTGAAACCG
>UOGH01000125.1_pt1 | contig 13182 bp, 8 predicted proteins | sample 1989771 | NCBI WGS metagenome assembly UOGH01 (sample SAMEA4712198, study PRJEB27164) | hydrothermal vent metagenome | biome: marine basaltic hydrothermal vent biome; feature: marine hydrothermal vent; material: mineral | place: Pacific Ocean | collected 2011-06-14/2011-07-23 | depth 1691 m | reverse complement strand
GACAAATAACTGTAGTTTATACACAGACTCTACTTAGGGAGATACTTCAGGGGGGCAGGAAAGAGGCATGAGATTCATGCGGATTCTTACAGCTTTATCTGTTTTTTTGTTGCTGTTGACCCCTTCCATTGCCCTTAGTGCTGAAATAACCCTCTGGCTCATGGCGGGTGAATGTCTGCCGGAGAGGGCCTACTCCGGGAAAGATTTTGCGGATTTTGCGGCAAGGTATCCGTATGCAAACATAGATATAGGACAGGATCAAGAGAGGTCTATGCTTGTGCTGATGGAGAACAGGGGGATTCTGCAAAGTATCGAGGAGTTCAGACAGGGATTCCTGAGGGGGAGGATGCTCGATTCCAGGGGTGGAGACCTGATAATCAGGGTGTTGTTTATCGGCTGGCACAAAAATCCCTTCGGCAGGATCCTTGATAATGCCGTGAAGGAGGGGGTTGATGTTGTTCAGATAGGCTCTACCTGGACTGCAGCTCTTGCACAGAGTGGCGTGCTGAAAGAGATTACCGAAGTTGTAAAGCCGCTTGAGGGAGAATACATGAACTCTGCCCTCCAGGGCTCCAGGATATTGGGTGAGGGTGGCTACTATGCAATCCCCTGGGACCTTGATATCAGGACATGGTTTTACAACAGGGAGCTTTTCGAGAAGGCAGGGATAAGGGCTGAATCCCTCAGTACCCTGGATGACATGGAGGCGGCCTGTGAAAAATTTAAGGCAAACGTAAATGAGAAGGGTGTATGGTTTGTCGGGATACCGACTTCCGGGGATGATTACAGCACATTGCATAGTGCCATGACCTGGATTTGGGGGTGGGGTGGAAACATTGTCAACGGCAACGGGGTTTCGGGGATAGGGAATGAGCGGGCGATAGAGGGGATGAGCAGGTATGTCGGACTTGCAGTGAAGGGTTGTGCCCCACTGAAAGGCGGAGACGGTAAGGCCCTTCGTCTTGTTGACATTGAGACCGATTTCCTGAGGGGTAAATACGCGATGATATTCATAGGTCCCTGGATCCTGGATGCAGTGGCAGGGGCTGAAAGACCTGACCGGTTTGTGAACGCGGGTTCCATGTCAGGACCTGCCGTATCTTTTGGAAATATTTTTACCGGTGGCAGTCAACTTGCCCTGATAAACTCCCGCCGCAGCCCCATGGAAGAAGAGGTGTCAAAGGAACTTCTGAGGTTCCTTTCCTTCAGGGGAAATTCCGGGGTTGGGCTCTCTCCAAGGATAGAGAATTTTGAAGCCCTGCTCAAGAATCCGAAACTCCGTACATATCCACTGACCTTGATAAGACAGGAGTTCCGCTCCTATCCGAGTATTCCTGAGTGGGGAGAGATTGAGGCGATAATGGTCAGGCATGTTGCAAATGTTTTTAAGAGGGTTGGAGAAGGTGAAGGCCGTAGAGATGTGATAACCGCTGAGTTCGGAGTGGCACGGCAAGAGATTGCGCGGAGCATGGGAAGAGAGAGGCTGCCTCAACGGGGTGTTATTGCAGTAGTCGTGTTTATCGGTGGCATCCTTTTTTTGCTTGCGTGGCTCTTCCTGAAGAGGAGACCTTCCCGTATGGAAGTGGTTGATGCTGTAAGGAAGTTCCACAGGATAAAGGATGTGCTGCACAGGGCAAAGGTCTGGAAGGGATGTATGAAGGATGATGAGGAGGTTTCAAGGTTCAGGGGGCTCCTCTCAGGCCATCTCGAAACAGCACTGGAGGAATCCCGGAGATTGAAGACCGCCGGGCCTGATGAGATGACGAGGATACTGGACTCAGGCAAGGCCGTAATAACGGGATATCAGGAGAGGGTCGGAAGGGAATCCCCCACGCGTGAGGAATACGAGGCGGTCCTCATCGATTACTTTGAAAATAAGATTCGTCCCCTTATCGACGAGATGTCAAGAGTGCTGAAGGCGAAGTATTACGTTGACTGCGAAAGGCTGGAGGCCATAATCAGGGAGTTGAGGCGAAGCCATGATTTTGAGTACGACTTCCCGGCGGGCATGAAAAAGAGCGATACCATGGTGGTAAGCCCTGAGGATCTGAGGAGTTGTCTTGGAAATCTCCTTCAGAACGCCCAGGACGTGGTCAGGGAAACAGACGATCCACAGATCAGGGTTAGTATCTCTGTTTCTGAGGAGTTCATATGTATAGCGGTCAAGGACAATGGAAGAGGTTTCCGGTCTGGCGGCATGGGCAGGGGTCATGGGCTTGGCGATGTGGAGAGGAGTTCGGGCAGGTGGGGCGGTGAGCTCGGTATTGCTGAAGGAGATGATGGCAAGGGGACGATCATGACGTTAAAGATCAGGAGGTTTTAAGAAGGGGAGGACTGATGAGACCCAGGTTGTTGGTCGTGGATGACGAGATTGGTGTTGTTGAGAGTCTCAGGAAAAGTTTGAGAGGTGCGGTCAGTGAGGGTGAGCTGGAGGTTCAACACTGTCTCACGTTCAGGGATGCAGAAAAGTTTATTAAAGACAGTCTTCCGGACCTGGCGGTTATAGACCTGAACCTGCCGGAGGCAGAGGGAGGCATGGTTATTGACGGGCTTGGAAGGGAGTTGATAGACGTTATAAGAGGGGCCTCTACGAGGACAAAGATCATTATGATTACCGGAGAGACGAACCGGTGCGTTCAGGACAAGTACCTGAACGAGGACTTCCTTAAAGGGGTGAACGACTTTGTCCTTAAAGAGAGCAGGACTCCGTGGATAAGAACACTGACAGAGAAGATCCTTTACCTGGCAAATCTCTTTATCAAGGCTGATAAGTTTCTGGTAAGGGAGATTTCTGATCGTATCGTCCTTTTTAATATCGATGAAGGGATGACAGAGTATTTCAGGGATAAGTTCAATTACGACTTTGTGATGCCCCTGACCCTTGAGGACGCGATTGCGGCATGTGAGAGGAGCCCTGTCTGTGCCGGAATTGTGGGTGTTGATGACAGGGCGGGATATACCTTTATAAGGAGATTCCTCAAACACAGGAAAGACATCCCCCTTGTAGCTATTACAAGAATGGCGGATGTCGACGGTTTTGAGGCGTTGAAGGAAGCCATGAAGGAAGGGGCGGTGTCGGGTGCAAGGCTGCTTGACAATGACGACTATATTGAGGAGGCGCTCAATAGGGCCATGGAGTTGAGAAGGGGAAAGCTCGAGAAGTTTTCAGAGCTTATCGGGAACCATCCTGCCCTGGTGAGGGCCATTGGGGTGGCGGAGATCGCGGCAGAGGGCGATTCCCCGGTGATGGTCATCGGTGAAAGCGGTACAGGAAAGGAGCTGATCGCCAAGGGGATTCACGGTCATTCGGGCAGAAAGGGAGAGTTTGTGGCTATCAACTGTGCCGCCATTCCGGAAAACCTGATCGAGAGTGAACTTTTTGGGCATGAAAGAGGCGCCTTCACTTCTGCGGTTGTTTCAAAGAAGGGGCTCTTTGAAGTGGCTGACAGAGGGACCCTCTTTCTTGACGAGATAGCCGAATTGCCGCTTCAGTTGCAGACCAAGCTTCTCAGGGTGCTTGAGATGAGGAGTATAAGGAGGATCGGTGGCAGTGAAGAGATTGCCGTGGATGTGAAGGTTATTACAGCCACCAACAGAGACCTCTCAGCCCTTGTCGGGGAGGGCTGTTTCAGGAATGACCTATACCAGAGACTGAATGTCTTTTCCGTTCGGTTACCGTCCCTGAGGGACAGGAAGTCGGACATTCCAAGACTTGTCTATTGCTTTATCTCCGACTTCTCTGACAAGTACGGGAAAGGGGTTATAGGCATCGAGGAGGAGGCCCTTGAAGTTGCTCAGGAGCAGTCCTGGTCCGAAGGCAACGTCAGGGGTCTCAGAAATTTTATAGAAAAGGTCATAGCCTCCATCCCCGTGAACAAGGAGGTTATAGGGGTGGATGATGTTCTGGAGGAGATACCTTCCATAAGCTTCTGTGAGGAGAAGGATTCCTACGGGGTGAGTTTCCACAAGGGCTTTAGCATCAAGGATGTTGAACAGTGGGCCAAGGCCGTTGCCTGCATTGAACACATTAAGGAGGTACTCCGGGAGTTTGACTCCCTCAAGGTAGGAGAGCGCGAAAGGCAAGAGGTCAAGAAGAGGCTTGACATAAAAAATGACGGTACCTTTTACATTAATATCGATAACGGGATAACGATTGCCTTCAGGATTATCAGGGAGCAAAAGGGGCATGCCTCAGAGAGTGACGTGCTGAAAATCCTTTCAGTCGATAGCCACAAGGCCTTGAGGTCGTTCATCCTCGACAGGATCAACCGCAGGTTCAATGCCGATGTTGACCCTGGAGCATATACGTCGAAGGATTCGGGAGGGTTGAGTGAGGTCTGAGGTAATAATTCCGGACTGGACATGGTGAGAATGACCTGTAACAGGGAGGATAAATAGTGAAGGTTGTCTTGAAGATGTGGGGCGGTATGTTATTTCTGCTGTCCGCAGTCCTCCTGTTTACCGGATCTGCTGCTGCTGAAAAGGCGGGCCTTGCCCTGGCCTTCCAGCACCTTTACGAAGTAATGGATAGATACCACAGGGCCTTCTACGTATACACGGACCTTTCCGCTGCAGGCAACCATTTTGTCACCCTTGGCAGGATATCAAGTACAGGGGATGCCGACAAGGTCGAGATCGCCCCCGGCTTCAGAGGCGATTGTCTTTCAGGGGCCACCTGCATCAGGAACAGGTTTTATTCAGGGGGAAAGAACTGGGGCGGGTGGTACTTTATGAATGGTGTCCTTGAGGACGAAGAGACCGAGCCCTTGCAGAACTGGGGCGACTATCCTGACGCCGGGTTTGATTTATCGGGGGCCACAAGGCTCACCTTTCATGCAAAAGGTGAGCGGGGCGGAGAAAAGGTGGAGTTTTTTGCATTTGGGATCGGCAGGGATGCCGAAACAGGGCTTCCCACCACTCCATACCCTGATTCCTCCCCGAAGGTCTCTACCGGGTATATAACCCTGTCTGACAGTTGGCAGGAGTATTCGATAGACCTTGGGGGTGCAGATCTGGGTTATGTTATTGGAGGTTTTGCATGGGTGACAAGTTCGGATAAGAATGACGGCCGGGATATAACCTTCTATCTTGATGATATCAGTTACGACAAGAGCAGGCTTGATGAACCGCGTTTTCTGGTCAGTTTTGAAACTCTTCCTTCATCGGCGGATTTCGATATCCTTATGAAGAATGTAGCATTCGGATATGACAATGCCCTGGCCTTGATAGCCTTTCTTTCAAGGGGGAAACCGGAAGACATTGAGAGGGCCGGTTTTCTGGCGGATGCCTTTGTGTACGCTGTCAATAACGACCGTTATTTCACCGACGGCCGCCTGAGGAACGGATACCAGGGAGGTGACCTGGCGCTCTTCCCCGGTTGGAACCCGCGGGGCAAAACCGCAACGGTCCGGATGCCGGGTTGGTGGGATGTGGAAGGTTACACCTGGTATGAGGATGAGTTTGTGGTGAGTACTCATACGGGGAATGTAGTCTGGCCGATGATCGCCCTGCTTAATTATTACAGAAAGACGGGAGGCAGTCAATACCTTGAGGCGGCATTGACACTGGGTGAGTGGACAGAGAATGAAACAAGGGATGACAGGTGTGCCGGAGGATATACAGGTGGCTTTGCCGGCTGGGAGAAGTCAGCCTCAAACCCTGGGGGACAGGTGAAACTCTTATACAAGGCTACGGAACACAACATTGATATATATGCCGCCTTTATGCTCCTCTATGAGGAGACGGGAGACAACCGGTGGAAGGAGAGGGCCCTTCGTGCCAGGGGTTTTGTTGAATCCATGTGGAATGACGAAGGTGAATACTTCTGGACAGGGACCCTGGATGATGGTTGTACCATAAACAAAAATCCGAACAAACTCGGCAGTCCCAATATTCCCGTTGATATACAGGCATGGGCTGTTATGGCAATGGAGAGTTACTATTCTGCCCTCAACTGGGCAGAAGGCAATGCCTATATTGAAGATCACGGATTTAAAGGGTTTGACTTCAATAACGACAGGGACGGTGTCTGGTTTGAGGGAACGGCCCAGATGGCGGTTGCGTATCAGATAACCGGTGAGACCGGCAAATCAGACATTTATATTTCTGAGCTCCGCAAAGCCATGATATCTGCTACCAATAACAACGGCAAGGGGATTGTTGCAGCCTGCCATGACGGGGTCACAACAGGGTTTGGGTGGGAATATCTCAGCAGGGTGCATGTCGGAGCTACGGCCTGGTACATCTTTGCTGAAGAGGGATACAATCCTTACTGGGGCCGCCAGACAGGAGTGACGCCTGTTGAAAGTGACGGCAGAGACAGCAAAGGGAAAGGTGGCTGTTTAATAACCACTGCCGCCTATGGCAGCCCCCTCTATTCCGAGCTCAAGGTGCTGAGAGACTTCAGGGACGATTATCTCCTCACAAATCCTCCCGGAAGAGTCTTGACCAGGCTTTACTACGAGGTGTCTCCTGCCGTTGCCATACATATTGGGAATCATGACACTCTCAGGGCGTTCATCAGGCGGGGCCTTGCCCTCGTGCTTTACATAATAAACAATTACCTGTACCTGTTAGTGGGTAGTGGTGTTTTTATTATGTTTGTTTTTAGGTGTAAAAGAAGGAAAAGCAAGAGGACAAGAGAATTTGAAGCCATCTCCTCCAGCAGGTAGGTCTCTGTTGAGGCCATAGAAGGGCTGACTCTCCTGGTGTCTTCCGTCAATCCCGGCTATCCTGCACCCGCCTATAACCTCATTCCCATGGCATGCTTTGGTCTTAATTGTATAAAACCCGTCAAAAATATAAGAAAATCTTATGTTGTGATTGTAATTTTTTTCTTGAAATAAAACTTTTTCTTTATGTACTATAGTGCGTTTCCTGAGCTAATACGTAAACCAAAAATCTATACAATGGAGGTATTTTAATGAGAATAGTACTGCTTGGTGCACCTGGCGCAGGGAAGGGGACACAGGCCAAGAAGCTTGTTGAGAAGTACGGCATTCCCCAGATCTCCACAGGAGATATCCTCAGAAAGGCCGTTGCAGACGGCACCCCCCTCGGAAAAGAAGCAAAATCCTACATGGACAAGGGAGAGCTTGTCCCTGATTCAGTAGTAATCGGTCTTGTCAAGGAAAGACTTACCCAGGACGACTGTAAGAAGGGCTTTATCCTTGACGGGTTCCCCCGCAATACTGCCCAGGCAGAAGTGCTTGACAAGGTGCTTAACGAGACAAACATTCCCCTTCAGGTTGCCCTCTGTGTAGATGTTGACATGGAGATTCTGATGAAGAGGCTCACAGGAAGGCGAACCTGCAGGCAGTGCGGTCAGATGTACAATATCTATTTCTCACCCCCGCAGAAAGAAGGAGTCTGTGATAAATGTGGTGGAGAGCTCTATCAGAGGGATGATGATAAGGAGGAGACCATACGCAGGAGACTTGAAGTCTACGAGGCACAGACAGCTCCCCTTATCGAATACTATAAAAATAAGGGTATTTTAAAGACCGTTGAGGGTACAGGAGATATTGACGAAATCTTTGCCAAGATCTGCTCTATCCTTGGTGAGTAGGGAATAAGTGTAAGTGCGGAGACTGTCGGGTAAGTCGTCGTATTTGTATGACTAATTACTAAATAACTAAGGAGGATTTTATGGCACTGGTAAATCCACATGGTAAAGAGAAAAAGCTTAAGCCCCTGCTGCTTGAGGGTGATGAGCTGAAAGAAGAGAAAGAAAGAGCCAGGACCCTTACTGATGTGAGAATGACTTCAAGGGAGACCGGCGATCTTATAATGATGGGGATAGGCGGATTTACCCCTATTGAAGGCTTCATGGGATATGAAGACTGGAAGGGCATATGTGATGAATACAAGATGACGGACGGAACATTCTGGCCAATCCCTATCACTCTCTCCACCACAAAGGGCAATGCAGACAGTATCAAGATAGGAGAGGATGTTGCCCTGGTAGATGAAGAGAGCGGTGAGATGATGGCCACAATGACGGTGAAAGAGAAATACACCATAGACAAGGTGCATGAGTGCAAAAAGGTGTTTGGAACCGATGATATCGAGCATCCCGGGGTTGCCAAGGTTATGGCCCAGGGAGAGGTAAACCTTGCCGGACCGGTCAAGGTGTTGAGCGAGGGAAGATTCCCCGAAGAATACAAGGGTGTTTACATGAGGCCCGAGGAGTCCAGGAAGGATTTTGAGGACAAGGGCTGGTCGACTGTTGCAGCATTTCAGACCCGCAACCCGATGCACCGCTCCCATGAGTACCTGACAAAGATCGCCATAGAGATATGTGACGGTGTCTATATCCATATGCTTCTCGGAAAGCTCAAGGCCGGAGACATACCGGCAGATGTAAGACAGAATGCCATAGATGCCCTTATTGAAAATTATTATGTTAAGGACACAATAACCGTTGGCGGTTATCCTCTGGATATGAGATATGCAGGACCGAGAGAGGCCCTTCTTCATGCACTCTTCAGACAGAACTTCGGGTGCAGCCACCTGATAGTCGGTCGTGACCACGCTGGTGTGGGTGACTACTACGGGCCTTTTGATGCACAGAAGATATTCGATGATATCCCCGAAGACGCCCTTGAGACAAAGCCCCTGAAGATTGACTGGACATTCTACTGTTACAAGTGTGACGGCATGGCCTCAATGAAGACATGTCCGCACAGCAAGGAAGACAGGCTGATACTGAGCGGTACAAAGCTGAGGAAGATGCTCTCGGAGGGTGAAGAGGTTTCCGACAAGTTCAGCCGTCCGGTGGTACTGAAGATACTGAGCGAGTATTATCAGGGACTTACAGAGAAGGTTGAAATAAAGATGCACAAGTACGCAGAGGGAGCATAAGGATTGATGATTTTCGATTGACAATTGAAGAATTTACTCGTCAATCAACAATATTAAGTGAAGGGAGGTGTAGAGGACCTCGATTTTTTCGTTTTTTGTTGTAAAACCTAAATCTAATGTGAGGAGGTATTCAGTATGCCAAGTTATGTGATTACTGAGAAGTGCGACGGCTGCAAAGGGCAGGAAAGGACAGCATGTATGTACATCTGTCCAAATGACCTGATGAAGCTCGATCGCGACAGGATGAAGGCATGGAATCAGGAGCCTGATCAGTGCTGGGAGTGTTACAACTGTGTTAAGATCTGCCCTCAGCAGGGCATCGAGATCAGGGGGTATCAGGATTTCAATCCCCTTGGTGGAAATGTTATTCCTCTCAGGGGTACCGATGCTATCATGTGGACGGTCAAGTTCAGAAATGGTACACTGAAGAGATTCAAGTTCCCGATCAGGACAACTGCGGAGGGTTCTGTTGATCCTTATGCAGGGAAACCCGAGGCTGATCTTTCAAAAATCAAAGAGCCCGGACATTTTACCCAGCAGGGTGCGGGCGTAACATTGCCCACAATAAAGTAATTTAAGGAGGCTTAAACATGGAAAAAGAAACATGTACATTTTCATATTGCGAGAAGCCTGAGGTTGTCGAGATTGAGACCGATCTCCTCGTTATCGGTGGTGGTATGTCCGCTTGTGGTGCTGTTTATGAGGCTGCACGCTGGGCAACTCCTCAGGGGATCAGGATAACCATGATTGACAAGGCTGCAACCGACAGAAGCGGCGCTGTTGCCATGGGTCTCTCAGCTATCAATACCTATATGGGCGAGAATGACCCTGCAGACTATGTCAGATACGTCAGGGGCGACCTTATGGGCATAATCAGGGAAGACCTGGTTTATGACCTTGGCAGGCATGTTGACGATTCAGTCCACCTTTTTGAGGAGTGGGGACTTCCTATCTGGAAGAAAGGTGATGACGGTTTTTCTCTTGACGGTTTTCAGGCAAAGGATGCTGGCAAGGCAATGCTGAAGGACGGTGGAACACCTGTCAGGTCCGGCAGATGGCAGATCATGATCAACGGTGAGTCCTACAAGGTTATCGTTGCCGAGGCTGCCAAAAAGGCCCTTGAGATTAACAGGAAAGCAACCGGAATGGATGAGAACCATTTTGAAAGGGTATTTATCGTCAAGCTCTTTAAGGATGCCAATGTTGAGAACCGGGTTGCAGCAGCAGCCGGTTTCAGCGTGAGAGAAAACAAGATATATCTCTTTAAGGCCAAAGCAATATGCCTTGGTGCCGGTGGAGCAGTTAACGTATTCAAGCCAAGGTCATCTGAAGAAGGTAAGGGCAGGGCATGGTATCCAGTATGGAATGCCGGTTCAGGTTATGCCCTTGGTATGCAGGTTGGCGCTGAGCTGACAATGATGGAGAACAGGTTTGTCCCTGCACGATTCAAGGACGGCTATGGTCCTGTCGGCGCATGGTTCCTCTTCTTCAAGGCAAAGGCAACCAACAGCCTTGGTGAAGACTATTGTGCAAATGAAGAGGCCCTTGCAGAGGCTAGGACCAAGTACGGCAGTTATGTCGACAAGATGGGTACCGCCATCAGGAACCATCTGATGATGAGAGATATGAAGCTGGGCAAAGGTCCGATCATCATGAGGACCCATGAAGCAATGCAGGCCATCAACAAGGAGTTTGTTGAGAAACTTGGTGAAAAAGAGGCCAAGAAGAAGATCAAGCACCTTGAGGCTGAGGCATGGGAGGACTTCCTCGACATGTGTATCGGTCAGGCCGGACTCTGGGCTTGTGAGAATGTAGAGCCGGACAAGACTCCTTCCGAGATTATGCCTACAGAGCCATATCTCCTCGGCTCTCATGCCGGTTGCGCAGGTTTCTGGGTAAGCGGCCCGGATGATTTGGGCGCACCTGCCGAGTGGAACTGGGGATACAACAGGATGTCAACCGTTAACGGACTCTTCATGATGGGTGACATCTGTGGCGCATCAGGTCACAAGTTCTCCTCAGGCTCCCATGCAGAAGGAAGGATTGCAGCAAAGAATGCCACAGCATTCATCCTTGACAACAAGGATTACGTTCCAACCCTGAAACAGAACGTTGATGAGATTGCTTCCGATCTCTATCTCCCATACGAGGTATTTGAGAAGTACAAGAATGCCACAACCGATCCTGCAATGAACCCCAACTACATCAAGCCAAAGATGCTCCAGGCAAGACTGCAGAAGATTGCTGACGAGTACTTTGGTGGTTGCTCAACCTGGTATATGACTTCCAAGGCCATGCTTGAAGAAGGTCTCAGGAAGCTCCAGGTGCTTAAAGAGGACGCTGCCAAGATGGCCGCTGCTGACCTCCACGAGCTGATGAGGTGCTGGGAGAATTATCACAGGATCCTTTCCGTTGAGGCTCATGCACGTCATATTCTCTTCAGAGAAGAGTCCAGATACCCGGGCTACTATTACAGGGGTGATCACGACCTTATTGACGATGAGAACTGGAAGTGTTTCGTGAATTCCAGGTACGATGTTGACACAGGCGAGTGGGAAGTCAAAAAGGTCCCATACGTCCAGCTGGTAGACTAATTCATATTTGAACGGGCAGGGGATTTCCCCTGCCCGTTCAAATAATTCCTGCTTTGAGAGTTCAAGGTTTTAGATTGTTTTTTTGACGGTCTGAAGCCTTGAATTTTCAAAGTAAACGGAGGATAAATATGGGAGAACAGAAGAGTATTCTTATAATCGGTGGAGGGATTAGCGGTATAACTACTGCTATTGAAGCTGCTGAGGCCGGATATGACACAACGATAGTCGAGAGAAATCCTTACCTTGGTGGAAGGGTTGCCCAGATGTTCAAATATTTTCCAAAGCTATGTCCACCCTATTGCGGTCTGGAGATAAACTTCAGACGTATCAAACAGAATCCGAAAGTGAAGTTTTATACCCTCTCCGAGGTTGAGAGCATAAGCGGCAGTGAAGGAGACTTTAAGGTCAATGTCAAGGTTAATGCGAGATATGTCAACGAGAAATGCACTGCATGCGACAAGTGTGTTGAGGTCTGCCCTGCTGAGAGACCAAATGACTATAACTTAGGCATGGATAATACAAAGGCTATATACCGCCCGCATGACATGGCTTTTCCGATGAAATATGTTATTGACGAGCAGGCCTGTAAGGGGTCGGCATGTTCCGAGTGCGTTAAGGTCTGCAAGTACGGCGCCATAGACCTTGACATGAAACCCTCGACCGTTGAGTTCAATGTCGGCAGTATAGTCACGGCCACCGGCTGGAATCCCTATGATGCTACAAAGATGGAGAACCTCGGATTCGGCAAGATAAAGAATGTTATTACAAATATGATGATGGAGAGGCTTTCTGCACCGAACGGGCCGACAAAGGGCAAGATAAAGAGACCTTCCGACGGAAAGGATGTGCAGAGTATTGCCTTTGTTCAGTGTGCCGGGTCAAGGGATGAAAATCATCTCCCCTACTGTTCTGCAGTATGTTGTATGGCATCCATGAAACAGGCTACATATATAAGGGATAAGAATCCTGAATCAAAGGTATACATCTTTTATATAGACCTCAGGACCCCGGGCAAGTATGAAGATTTTCTGAGAAAGGTACAGTCGGATGAAAACATTGAGATGATAAAGGGCAAGGTTGCCAAGATTGAGGAAGACAGTGACGGAGGGGCGATTGTTACTGCAGAGGATATTGTTGGCGGAGGCAAGGTACACCAGAAGGTGGATATGGTGGTGCTGGCTGCCGGGATGGAATCGGCTCTGAAAAACAATGGCCTTGTATCAACAATAAAGACGGAAGAGAGCAGTTTTGCGATATCGGAAGGCCAGACGGCAGGTATATATGTTGCGGGAGTTGCCGGCCGGCCCAATGATGTCACTACTTCGGTGCAGGGTGCCACCGGGGCTGCTTTAAAGAGTATACAAAGTCTGGTGAGGAGGTAGAGATTTATGAGTGAAAGCAAGCTGGGAGTATATATATGTACGGATTGTGGTATTGGTGAAGCACTGAATATAGAGGATCTTCAGAAGATTGCAAAGGCCCAGATATGCAGGACACATCCATTTCTCTGCAGTCAGGAAGGTGCCCAGGTAATCAGGGATGACATTAACAATGAGGGAGTTAACAAGATAGTTGTTGCGGCATGCTCTCAGAGGGTCAATTATGATGTGTTTGACTATGATCCCTTAAAGTATGTAACGGAGAGGGTTAATCTGAGAGAACACGTTGTATGGTCCCATCCTCCGAATACCGAGGAGACACAGGCAATGGCAGAGGATTATCTCAG
>UOGH01000113.1_pt1 | contig 13297 bp, 8 predicted proteins | sample 1989771 | NCBI WGS metagenome assembly UOGH01 (sample SAMEA4712198, study PRJEB27164) | hydrothermal vent metagenome | biome: marine basaltic hydrothermal vent biome; feature: marine hydrothermal vent; material: mineral | place: Pacific Ocean | collected 2011-06-14/2011-07-23 | depth 1691 m | reverse complement strand
TAGACAATTCAGGTTCTCTGGAGGATACTGAACAGCAGGTGAGGGCGGTATGGGCAGATTTATTGAGAACCCGGAGCCAGAGATGAGAGGTTTTAAGTATCACAAAGGCTTCACCTGGATTCCCGAAGTACTTCGGGATCGGAGGAGGGCCGGATGCCCGACGAGAATGAGTGCAGGGTTAATCATGTCTTTCCTTTACATTGCCCAATGCTGTTTTATCGCTCATTTCTGCTGCCCGTAGATATCGAGATACTTGAAATATGAACGCAGTACCTTTTTCACGTACAACCTTGTCTCTTTATAGGGGATGTCTTCAATGAACTCATCGACTTCATTGTACTGATTGGCTTCAAGCCATCTCCTGACAGCACTCTCTCCTGCATTATAGGCTGCTACAGCCATTGGGACAGACCCGAACTCGCTAATCAACTGTCCTAAATAGTAACTGCCCAGGGTTATATTTAAATCGGGTTTCATAATTTCATCGTCAGTAAGCAACCCTGTCTCATAGCCGAGTGATTTTGCCATTCGTTGTGCAGTAAAAGGCATGAGCTGCATAAGGCCAAGTGCCCCCGCCCTTGATATTGCCTTTCTGTTAAACCTGCTTTCTTCCCGTATTACCGAGAAGACAACAAGGGGGTCGATATTGTAATCAGCCGATCTTTTTTTTACAATATCACTGTATACGGCAGGGTAAAGGAGCACGGAAGTTCCGGGATATCTCTTCAGTTTACTTGCGCAGCGGAAAGATTCATTAAATGCCTCTAAAGACTGGAGATACCTGCATATCTTCAATCTGTCATAGTCCCCCTCTGCTCTGTAGCTGTAAATCTCCTTTATTGCATAGTCCTGCAGGCCAACACTGTTGAGGAAGTCGGCCCGTTTAAAGGTTAGTGAAAGGTTATCCGGGAATCTTACAGATTCAGGAGTTTTAGCCCTCGACAGGCCATCTGTTCCGTTATCGAAGCTCGCAACCTCTTTTTTTAATGAATTCCTGAGCTCAACCCTCCCGGATGTCAGGGTGATACCGCCGGACCTCATCCTTCCCAGGAATGCATAGAAAGAGTCACCCTCTATACTGCTGTAAAGTCTTTTCGTATTTTGTCCGAGACTTTCAAGTGATCTTGCCTGCCAGTAAAGGTATCCTGGGTTTCTGTGCCGGCTGTAAAGGTCTCTGAAATTATATGATGCACTGAGAAAGTTTCCCATTAAATACTCCGTCCATGCAATATGCCAGAGGGCTTCCTCCTCGCAGGGATAATTTCTATAAGCTGTCCTGAATATATTCAGGGCCTCATCAAACTCCTTATCACGTCTTTTCTGAATTCCTTTAAGCAGAAAGAGGGTGCAGGTCTCTCTGGTCTTCTTGTCCCTTGCCAGCTCAAGCATATTTTCAAAGAGGTCAAGATTACCAGCCCTGTAATATGATATTGCTGCCTTCTGGTTGTTGCCGGCTTTTTGATAATAAGAGGCTGCCTTGGTGTAATCCTTCATACGAAAATATGTGTCGGCAAGGGATGTATAGAATGGTTTCTTGTCACTGCCTGACAGCTTGTTTAATCTCGCCAGCAGCAGGGTTTCCGACTCTCTCAGTCTGAGAGACCTGCGGAGGTTTTTGCTCATCCGGATGATTTCTTCTGAAGTGAGGTCATCAGGAGAGACCTCATCCTCAAGCTCTGCATAGTAGCTATCAGCCTTAACGTATAAGGATTTGAAGATATTCCAGGCCTTTCCCTCCATTCCTGTCCTCTCCAATGTCCTTGCATAGAGATACATGGCTTCCTGGTCAGAAGGAAAGTCCTTCAGATAATCCTCGATCTCCTTCAGGGTATTTGAATAGTAGTAATCATTCTTTACAAAACACCCCTCATTGCGGATATCCTGTTCGTCAAGGATTGCATAAACGGCTTTAATCTTTAACAACCGCAAATCTTTAGAGAGGTAGCTGCTCTGATAGAGAGAAAGAAATTTATCGATATCTTCAAGGCTCTGATAATAATTCCCTTTTGTGTAGGCATCCAGAGCACTGAGAAAAAGGAGATAATCAGTGAAAAGGTAGGTTTCCCCGGAATCGAGAACCAAGCGTGTTACTACTTCACTATATCGTCCTGGCTCAACAAGACCATTAATAGCCCTGTTCCCTGTCCCGGCAATAGAGGCATTTGTGTAACCGGTAAAGACCGGAAAAACGATGAGAACGAATAGAACAAACAAAAAATATCTAAATCTCTTTTTCATATGACGATCTATGTTTTTTATTTTGACCAGTCATATCTCCGTCTCTTTCTGTGGTGAACATATTTGTCTGCGGACAGGGCTGCCACACAGCCGTTTGCTGCAGCTACAACTACCTGTCTGACCTCAACACAGGTGACATCTCCTGCTGCAAAAACTCCCGGCTGATTTGTTTCCATCATCCTGTTCGTTATTATACATTCCTCATCACTGATATCAACGGAAAAGTTAAGAAAATCAACAACGGGCTTGTTTCCGTGAAGATAAACAAAGACCCCGTCCATGGGTAACACCTTTTCTTCGTCGGTGTTTCTGTCTTTCAGCTTTACCCTCTCAACTACATCTCCCCCCTCAATTGATAAAACAACATGATCTGTAAGGAGTTTCAGATTATCAATTTTAGGCAGGGGGTGTTCATCAGAAACCTTGAGTGACTTTGATGGTGCTATCAGATACACAGTCTCGGCAAACCGTGCAAGCAGCTCAGCTTCTTTTACAGCTTCCTCGGAATCTCCAATAACACAAACCGTCTTACCCCTGAAAAACGCAGCATCACATATCGCACAGTAGCTTACACCTTTCCCAAGGAATTCCTTCTCTCCCCTGACAGTTGGTTTCCTGCCCATGGCACCGGTTGCCAGAATAACTGACTTTCCATGAAAAGTTCTCTCCATTGTGTGTATTTCTTTTATCTCTTTGTCCAGACTTACACCTATGACCTGTACCTCAAGATATTCTGCCCCGAATCGTATCGCCTGTTCCCTGAATATATCGAGCAGCTCTTTGCCGGAGATGGGCTCAGTCAAGCCGGGATAGTTCTCTATCTTGTCTGCAATTGCAAGAGCACCTGCAGTTGAGGATTTATCAAGAATGGCTGTCTTGAGATGAGCCCTTGCAGTATATTGGGCTGCTGTAAGGCCCGCAGGGCCACCTCCGATAATCAGAACATCATAAGTTTCGTCTTCACCCATCAGTAAAACACCTCCATTGCAAATTATCAGATCCGGATAAATCAATTTTATCATAATTTGCAAGGTTTTTATTGTATTGTTTTATACTCTGCTCATTCTTGTGATATAATTAATAAGTTCAGATTCTTCTAAAGTATTCTTGACTTTAGTTAAGGCAGTGTATATTCTGAGCGTTTTATAATAAATAACCTATGAAACCATTCGTAAGCATCCTATATCTCATTGCATCAATAACTGTCATCTCTCACGGTGTCATGGTCTATCTGAACAACCGGAAGTCAAGGATAAACACGAGCCTTTTCCTGTTCTGTCTGGCGTCATTCTTCTGGCTATTTTTTGCTTTCCTGGCAACTCTTTCGGATAGTTATGATACAGCCCTCCTCTTTTTCAGGATCTGTTACGTTGGAATAGTCTTTATCCCCTCAACTTTCTACCATTTTGCACATGAATTCGTGGGCAGAGCCTCTGGAAGGAGAGTAGCTGCAAGGTATCTCATATCTACCCTGTTTGCCTTCACTGTCTTAGGCACCCAGTACATGATAAAAGGTCTTTTCTTATATCCATGGGGTTTTTATCCTGCTGCCTCAAGACCTCTTCACATCATATTCATGCTCTTTTTTCTGCTTACACTATTTTCAGCCCTGAACCTTATATATAAAGAAATGAAGAAAAAAAATGTACCGTCTATACAAAAGACCAAGCTTAAATACATTTTTGCAGGGTTGCTGGTTGCGTCCCTTGCATCAGTTGACTTCCTTGGTAACTACGATATTGCTGTAGTGCCACTCGGTTTTATCTTCATGTCACTTTTTACATTTATTCTCACATATGCTACTCTGAGGCATCAACTCCTTGATATCAGAGTAGCCTTTGCAAGGTTATTTCTTCTGTTTATAACCGCCGTTGTTGTTACCGGTGTACCTTTTCTTTTAGGTATAAAGCTCCTTGGCCCCGGATTATGGATAATTCCCGTCTCCGTCGCCCTTATGCTCGCTGCTTCTGCTCCGCTTCTGTACATTTATATAGGGGAGCATACTGAAAATTTGCTGTTAAAGCAGCAAAGACGTTACCAGCAGACCCTTTTGTACGCATCCCACGGCATGTTATATAAAAGAGACCTGAACAGGTTGCTCAAATTTGTTGTAATATTATCAACTCTCGTTGCAAGGCTGAGATATGCTGCAATATATCTGTTTGATGAGGAGTTAAACTGTTTTGAATTAAAGGCGGAGAGACCTCAGCTTCCGAAAAAGCCTGTAACACTATATATGCAAAACCCTGTTGTCAGAAAAATATCAAAAAAAGAAATACTGAACAGGGATGAACTCCTCAGCAGGGGGGAAGACCGTGGGGTGATTGACGAGATGAAAAGGCTTAATGCCGCAATCATCATACCATGCTGTACCCGGCGTGGCATTGTTGGGTTTCTTGCTTTTGGAAACAAGAGATCCGGCCAGCACTTTTCCTCTGATGAGATTGACACTTTTCTTACGCTGTCCAACCAGTTTGCCCTTGCAATCGAGAATGCATTGTATCTGAAAGACCTTGAAAAGGCAGGATCTGAACTCTTCCACGCTGCAAAAATGTCGTCTCTTGGGACCATGGCCTCCGGACTGGGACATCAGATAAATAACCGGCTGCATACAATCCTGCTTGCAGTAGAATCGCTCAACATTATGTACTCAGACACCTTCAGCAAGAGGGGTAAGGAGCTTATCGATTCTATAGTCAATAATATAAGACAGGCTGAGGATACGATTGAAAAACTCAGAAATTACTCAAAAACCTCATCTGAAGAGGTGTCGCCGGTTTTTTTAAAGGATGTACTTGAAGGTGCCTTTGAGATGATGAGACTGAAGAGGTCTGCTTTCAGTCAAGTAAGGCTTGAGGTCAATGTCGGGAGCTCCTTAAAGGTTGTGGGCAACATGTCGCAGTTAAGAGAGGTTTTCTTCAATCTCCTTGACAACGCTGACAATGCCATAAGGCAATCTGTTGCAAAAGGCAATGATATGGAGCCAATGATCAGAATACAGGCAAGGGCATTGGAAAAGGGTATGGTTGAGGTTGTGATTGAGGATAACGGTATAGGGATAAGAAAAGATGACCTTGACAAACTGTTTGTTCCGTTTTACACAACCAAGGCATCATCATCACATGGCACAGGCCTTGGTCTCTATATAGCAGACAAGATAATAGAGCTGCATGGTGGTACGATAAGAGTTGAGTCAGTAAATGGCCGTGGAACGAAATTTATCATAAGACTCAAGGGAGCTTAAAAAATCAAATCAAAAATGTTTTATTATATTGTAGCAGGTATCTCTCTGGGCAGGACTGAATCCAGTCTGTCCGATTGAGTTTATTATATCCTCACGTGTGACACTGTATGAAACCCCAGCAGCCTTTACCACATTCTCCTCGATCATTGTAGAACCGAAATCATTGGCACCAAACCTCAGGGCAGCCTGCGCCATCTTCAGGCCCTGTGTGACCCAGGATGCCTGGATATTTTTTATGTTGTCGAGATATAGTCTTGAGAGTGACAGGACCCTTAGATAGTCAACTGCTGTGGCGGAAATCAGTTGCGGGTTGCGGGTTGCGGGTTGCGGGTTTTTGGCTGACTTCCGGCTTCCGGCTTCTGACTTCTGTCTTGCAATCTCTGTATTTCCCGGCTGAAAAGTCCAGGGAATAAAGGCTGTAAAACCACCCGTCCTGTCCTGAAGTGTCCTTATGGCATCAAGGTGTTCAATTATATCCTCCTCTCCTTCGATGGAACCAAACATCATGGTTGCAGTACTCTTTATCCCGAGCCCATGGGCTTCCTCCATAACCTCAAGCCACTCTGATGACATTATTTTTTTCGGACTCAATACTTCTCTCACCCTGTCCGACAGGATCTCGGCGCCTCCACCAGGGATTGAATCAAGGCCTGCGTCCTTGAGAGTCAGGAGGGTTTCCCTGAGGGAAAGGCCGGATTTTCGGGCAATGTAACTTATCTCGGGTGGTGAGAACCCATGCACGTTTATATCAAAGTGTTTTTTTATGGACCTCAGCATTTCTGTATAAAAGGAGATGTTGAGCGCCGGATGGAGCCCGCCCTGGATGAGTATCTGTGTTCCACCCTGATGTATTGTCTCCCTGATCTTTTCAAAGAGTTGTTCCTCATTCAGGATATAGGCCTCCGGAGAATCCGGATCCCTGTAAAATGCACAAAACCTGCACTTATTTATACAGACATTGGTATAATTAATGTTCCTGTCCACAATAAAGGTAACGATACCCTCCGGGTGGAGGTCTCTCCTTATCCCGTCTGCTATCCTTCCAAGCTCAAGGAGATCGGAGTCCTTCAACAGATTTAATGCGGTCTTTTTGTCTATCCTCATTTTTGTTCTCTAACCATCTAACATATAGCACCCTGACAGGGACGGGTTTTATTTAACATAACCGTGTTTGAAGCTCCGTGTTTGAAGCCAGGTTAGCAAAATAGTATTCTATTGTTACATGTATTAACCAGACAATGCAATTGTCTGCCGGGTCGTTGCCGATATTTCATGAGATTCTATTTTCTATCTCAAGGGTGCATTATTTAACCTGGACATGTTTTAATATTAAAATTAAATCTGTGACGCCATGCGCACAAAGATACAGTGATGTAATCAGTATATCCTGCTATTATATTTCAGAGGTGGAATAATGTCTATTGAAATAGGGCTCCTGTCCCTTGAATCAATATTGCTTGTGGCAACGATCGTACTCTTGATTTACAGCATCAAGGAGGGAAAACAACGTGACAGACTCATACTCGAGGTGGGGAAGGCCACAAAGGTGCTAACACGGCAGGAGTATTTTCTCACAATCATCGACTCAATGATGGATGCTAAGGAGGAGATCACCGGGTGTATAACCGGCAGGCCACCGACAGGGGATGACAGTAAAATGACAAGAGATATTATGGAAAATATCGAGAGAATGACCAAAAAAGGTGTGCGCATAAGGTACCTTATGCCGAAATTCCCCGACAGGCTCTATCTTGGCTACCTCTACATGAAAGCCGGCGCTGAGATTCTGTACAGCAGTTGTCTGATGGTGTATGACATGCGCTTCATAATCATTGACAACAAGGTTGTGGTGATAGGTGTTCCTGAAAGTACCGGGGAGAAGGAGGCAACTAAAAAGGGTTACAGAATACCATCCGAGGGACTTGCAATTGTACTTAAAAATTACTTTGATACCTGTAAAAACCAGTCTGACTTTACGGGATACCTAAAAGAGGTGATTGCCCAGACAGGTGCAACACCGGAACACATTGCAAGGGAATACCGGATAGATGAGGAGGAGCTGAAAAAACTTGCAGACCTTTAAATGTCTGCTCCCTGACTCCGGTCATTACAACTTTGCAGGAAAATTATCTACCTGTAGACCGTCACTGTTTCATAAAAAGCATCCCTCTCAACAGGCACTTTCCCTGCCTGCCTGATGAGGTTTACCATCTGCTCCCTTGTAAGCCCTTCGCCCGTCATGGCACCTGCTGCATGGGTAATCTTCTCCTCGATGACCGTGCCGTCAATATCATCTGCTCCGAACAGGAGTGCCACCTGTGAGAGTTTTTCACCAAGCATAACCCAATATGCCTTTATGTGGGGAAAGTTGTCAAGAACAAGGCGGCTGATTGCGATTGTCTTTAAATCATCGATTCCCGATGGATACCGGCCGCCCATGTCTGTGTTACGGGGATGGTATGAGAGGGGGATAAATGCCTGAAAACCGCCTGTCTGGTCCTGGAGTTCCCTCAACCTTACAAGGTGGTCCACCCTGTCTCCGTGTGATTCAAAATGACCGTACAGCATTGTGGCATTTGTCTTTATACCACATAAATGGGCTGTCCTGTGAACTTCAAGCCACCTTTCACCGGTTATCTTTTCAGGACAGAGCCTCTCCCTTATACTGCCTGCAAATATTTCTGCCCCTCCACCCGGCATGGCATCAAGACCGCTCTCCTTCAGACTTAACAGGGTATCTCTGAGGCCAAGTTTGCTTATCCTTGAAAAATAATCCACCTCAACCGCTGTAAATGCCTTGATATGGATATGAGGAAAGTGCTCTTTGAGCGCTCGCAGCAGGCTTAGATAATATTCGAAGGACCGGTCAGGGTGGAGTCCTCCGACTATATGGATCTCTCTGAGACCTTCAGGAGACAGTTCAATTCTCCTTAAAATCTCATCAATTGATAATTCGAATGCGCCTTTTTCACCCTTTGATCTACTGAAGGCACAAAAGCGGCATCGGTTTACGCATAGGTTTGTGGGATTTACATGGCGGTTCTGGATAAAATAAACCCTGTTGCCGTTTTTTTTCTCTGCAACGGAGGTCGCAAGTTTGCCCAGTGTGTGGATGTCATCATCCTGAAAAAGGGCAACCGCTTCTTCAAAGGAGAGCCTCTCACCTGCAAGGATTTTCTGCTTTATTGTATCGAGCATATAGGTTGTTCTTTTTTATTTTTTAAGGGATGCCAATTCTATATCTGTTATTGCCCATCAACACGTTGCCCTGACAAAGGATGAAACGGTCTTCCTGACAACAGGGTCAAAGAGTATCCTTGCATGGTTCAGTGCTAAATTGTGATGTTCATTAGTATGCGGAGCCTCTGAACTCCTTTTACTGACCAGACCGTCTCCCTTTCCCCTTATCAGTTCTTCAGGCAACCTCCCTTCAGGAATCAGAGATGTTAATATCTCAGGTATTGAAAATAGCTTTTCCGGAGTCATGACACCTTTAGTTCGGTCTTCACGCCACCTGTAAATTGTAAGAAGTGTCGGGTCTGTTCCGCCAAAGGAGAGGGTCTTAATCGTTGTGAGCCTGCTGTTATCAAACCCCGCTATAAATGGTGACTCAGGGAGTAACTCCCTGATAGCTTCACTCTTGAGAAACTCCATTATCCTTTTAATAGTACTCCTGGCCGTACCCTTCTCTGCATTTTCAAAGAAGGGATAGATAATCCTTGAAACACCGGAAAGAGACCCGGCCAGTTTTGCCAGGTTGCTTCCATGATGGGGAGTTGCGAGGGTAATAAGTGCCTGACATTTCAGGTTCAATAACTCTATGGCCTTTCTTGCTACAAGTCCCCCCCTGCTGTGAGTAATAAAAACTATTCCGTTTTTTGTAAACTGACGATAATGTTTCAACAGGAGCTCAAGCTCTTTCACAAGGGATATGCAGTCTGAGGCAGGGCGCTTCTGGGAGTATGCCATAACAGTACACCCTTCCATCTTCAGATCGTGAAAAACGGTTTTTAATTCTTCAGGTTTCAAGCCGGTGGTGATCCGGTTACTCAGAATCGGCTCAACGGAAAGGCCGGAACTGGCAGAAGGGCCATTCAGTCCGGTTACCTCAATATCCCCTGGTTCTCTGGATAATAGTACTGTTATAGGGAATTTTCCTGCGAGTATCCGGGTCTTTTCCGGCTCTGCCCAGATGTTCAAACTCATACCCAGGCCATGGATAAAAAGACAGCATGGACAATCCTTAAAACCCTGGTGAAAGATGACGTCAGGGAAGGGATCCATTAATCCTGCAGTTGATCTGCTTTTAACTTCCTGACAATTTCGGGTAACTGGTCTTTTAAGTCAGCATGTTTTCTGCCAAGGAATATCTTTATTCCTTTGAGCTCAAGCTTGAGATCTTCTACTTCTGAAGCCACTGTGTCAAGTCTCTGAATCTCGGATACAAGTGTCTGAATCTCCTTTTCCAGGAGGTTTATCTTCTCGCTTAATTCCCTTTCTTCTTTCATGTTCCCTTCCCCGGTCTGTGGATTTTGCTCTTTCTTTTAAAAGCTGAAAGAGTTAGAAGTAATTAGCAAGACTGTCCGGTTTCCTGATTTCCGGCATAAAACGATTTCTATCGTTTATTCTTCATTCTCCTGCGGAGTTTTTTGTGTTTGTGTTTGTTAATCTTTTTTTTACGCCACTTCTTGACATTTCCCATTCAATCACCTCCTTTTTTGAATTTCTCAATATGTCTGCCGACAATTTTTAATTGCCGTTTTTTGTCCTTACCTGTTCCATAAAAGCCTCAAGCTGCAACTCTGTAGTGGAAGAATCGGTTCCATCATAGGGAATACTGATTGATGGAATTCCATATTTCTTCGTAACTCCCCTCATAATGGCCGTTACTACTGTGCCGGGCATACATCCAAAGGGCATGGCATTTATGATTCCGGAAACACCCTTTCCGATAAGGTCGATAGACTTGCCTATACTCATTATTGCCTCTCCTTCAAAGGATTCGTGCAGATACGGGGAGGCCTTCTTCAATATGTCGCTTGTATCAGGTTCGTGTAACGTTTTCAAAAAACCATTGAACGGTCTTTCGAGACTGCTGCTTATTCTTTTTTGAAAGAGCCGTTTTAAGAGAATAGTTATAATACCAGAGATGTCTTTTTTTCGCAAGGTCTTTTTCAGGGACATCAGGTTTATATAGTATATCCATTCATCCACCGGAGAAAGCCAGACCTTGCCTCCAAGGGCCTCTATCTTTCTGACGAGATCCTCGTTTGAAAACCTGTTGGACCTTACAAATATCTCGCCCACTATTCCTATCAGCGGTTTTTCACCCTGCTCCGTGGGGATGTTTTTAAAATCATTTTTCATCTGTGCCATCACCGGCATTATATTGCCATTGGAGCCGCTCAGGGTTGTGGTCAGCTTCTGTAAATATTGATCATACAACTTATCCGCAGAGCCTTTCTCCTTTTCGTAAGGTCTTGTCTCGTGAAGACATTTTATGAGGATTTCAAATGCCACGATTCCCTCCCAGGACCTTAAGACAAAATCCTTGCCGACGATTCCGAGGTCCTTATAAAAAGTTACATCCTGAACAGGAGTGAATATGGGCACATCCCTGATCCCGATTTCTTCAAGTATCATTCTGTGAAAGATATTGTATTGACCGAATCTGCAGGGCCCTGTGCCCGAGGGCATAAAGAAGGCTGACTCTTCCGGTCTGAAATCTTCAGAAAAGACCTTTTTGAGCATATCTCCGGTTGTGACCGTGCAGGGATAACACTCCTTTCCCGATACATATCTCCTGCCAAATTCGAGTGCCCCTGCATCAGTCTCGGGTAACACCTCGGCAGGTATACCACAATGCTCAAATGCCGCCTTCAGGGCAAAGGCGTGATCAGACATCCTCGGCAGATAAACAGTCCGCTGTTTCCCCGAGGATTTTTTGACTGAAAACTCCACCTTCTGCGGTACATGGGTCTCTCTGTACTCTGTTTTTCCGGCAGAAATCTGTGCATCTATGCTGTCGAGAAAGGCCTCGCATCTTGTGATTGCACCGGCATCTGCACTATGTTCATCTATCTCAACGTAGAGATAGGGTTTTCCTGAAAGTTCCTTTTCGAAAAATTTCTGTATAAAGGAATCAGGCCCGCAGGAAAAATTCCCTATAAAGACAGGATAGAGGAATTTGTTTTTCTTGATGACCCTTGCTGCCTTCAGTATCTTCTGACCGGACCTCCAGTACATGTCAGGCCAGTCGTTATGGATATCCTCTTCAGAGAGGAAATCCATTGGCAGGGAAAGCACACCAAGGGATGCAAGTTTTCTCGGTATTTCAAGGTTTACACCCATATCAAAGGCGTTATACGCGCGTCCCACCACTACTACGGCCCGTCTGTCCAGGGTGGACAGAACCTCCCTGCCACGCGCCTTGATATTTTTTATAAATTCATCCTGTGCCTCCTGTGCCTTTCTCATCGCCCTTCGAATCTCGCCAGAGGAGATGCCGAAATGCCTCATGGTCCTCTTTATCTCCTTAAAAACAAAGTTCTCCCCTTCTTTAAGTTTTATAACAGGCGAGACAACAGTGGCATTTTCAAAGGCCACACGTATCTGATACGGGAAACTCTGGGTAAGTGGGCAGGCATGGCCTTTTTCGTATGGATCATCCATGGGGTTCATATTTATAAAGCTCGGTATAAAGAGGGTCTCCACCCCCTCCTGAAGCAGATGCCTTACATGTCCATGTGAGACCTTGACAGGAAAGCATGTCTCGGCCAATACTGTCTCAAGACCAAGGTTGACGATTCTCCTGTTTGTTTTGGGAGAGACCACCACCTCAAATCCTAATTCCCACAGTAGCGTGCTCCAGTAAGGAAGATAGTCATGAATGTAAAAGACATAGGGGATTCCTATTCTGCCCCTGCGGAAAGTTGTGCCTGATTCCTTCACCTTCCCGGCCCGTTCCGTATGTGCCTTCCAGAGCTCCTCTTCCCTGAAGGCAAAGAGGTCGGGTATTTCCGTCTTTATCCTCCTCCGTACATCGTACTTTTCACACCTGCCGCCGTAAAAGAGGAAGCCGTCCTCCCCGTCGATCTTGACCTTGTTAATCTCACACATGTTCTCACAGCTCCTGCATTCAAAGGAACTCAGCTTGTAGGGCCTGCTTGCAAGGTCAAAACCCTTAAAGGAAGTTCCGGGAAAAGCACTCTTCTCCGAGGCCCGCTTTTTTGCAGCCTGCATATGCTCTCTTGCTATCAGGGCCATTCCTATGGCACCTGTTACATCGTGGTTTGGCGGTACGGTTATGGTTCTTCCCGTAAACTTCTCAAAGGCTGCCACTACTGTTTTGTTAAACGCAGTTCCACCCTGGAAGAAGATATGTTCCCCTATCTGTCTTCCAGCAACCACACGGTTAATGTAGTTTTCCACAATGGAGTATGCAAGGCCGGCAAGGAGATCGTTTTTTCGGGCTCCGCGCTGGAGGTTTGCCATAAGGGAATTTTCCATGAAGACGGTGCACCTCTCACCGAGCCTGCAAGGATTGGTTGATGAAAAGGCACAGTCGGCAAACTCACCCTTGATGGAGATGCTCAGTTTTTCAGCCTGCTCTTCAAGAAATGAGCCTGTGCCGGCAGCGCAAGCCTTGTTCATCTCAAAGTCCACTATTATGCCGTCCCGGAGGGAGATATACTTTGAATCCTGCCCCCCGATTTCAAAGATTGTATCAACTTCAGGGTCTATAAAAATGGCTGCTGTTGCCTGTGCAGTAATCTCGTTTTTTACAATATCTGCGCCGACAAAGTCTGCAATCAT